>TARA_R100000935_G_scaffold58915_1_pt1 | contig 49268 bp, 40 predicted proteins | sample TARA_R100000935 | Tara Oceans TARA_R100000935 (sample SAMEA2621502) | marine metagenome | biome: marine biome (ENVO:00000447); feature: surface water layer (ENVO:00002042); material: "saline water (ENVO:00002010), including plankton (ENVO:xxxxxxxx)" | depth 5 m
CAGGCTAACCCCCTCCTACTGCGAAAAAGCTGCACAAGCAAGGAGAGGGAATAATTTGTGCATAAAAAACAATACTAGCACCTTACAAATTCCCTCCCCTTGGGGGAGGGTTAGGGAGGGGTCTCATTAGCGGGAGGCTAGCCTGCCTGCCGCAGGCTAGGGGTGTGTTTTTGCAGGAGGCTAATCCCGATAGCTATCGGGAGGCTTCTAAATGTCATCATACTATATCCAAGTATCAGTAGAAATCTGGATAAAAAATGCTATCTTTCTTATAACATATTAAGCTTCTCATTTATGTCGTATAACATGGTTATTGCCGGTGCTGGGGGTATTGCCCAGGCCGTTGGATTGATAATGGCGGATTGGGGAAATGTTCCCCTAAAAATATTCATTGGCAATCGTACGTTGGAAAAGGCCGAAAAGGTGGCCCATTGGATAGGGAAGGGCACTACCGACCCCGGAGTGGCAAAGGCGTTTAGGCTTTCCGAATCGGGCCTGACCAAAGAAATGGAGGATATTTTTACGCAGGGCGATGTGCTGCTGGATTGTCTGCCCGGTAGCTTGGCCCCCAAAATGGCGAGCTATGCCAAAGATTTTAAAATGCACTATGTAAACCTTACTGAATATGTGGCAGAGACCAATGAAATAATGGCACTGGCAAAAAATGCCGAAACCGGTTTTGTGCTCCAATCCGGTCTGGCACCAGGGTATATTAATCTGTTGGCGCACCATCTCCTTCAGGAATTTTGCAGTAAACATAAGGTAGACAAGGTAGATAAGCTGCAGTTTAAGGTGGGGGCCTTAACGGACCATGCCGTAGCACCACATTATTACGGATTTACCTGGAGTCCAGTGGGGGTTGCCACCGAATATGTAAAGGATGCGGAAGCAGTCCGTAATTATAAAAAAGTACCTCTTAAATCCCTCTCCGAAAGAGCAACGATTATTATAGATGGTAGGACCTATGAGGAGGACCTTACTTCAGGTGGGGCCGCCGATCTTCCGGACGCCCTAGCGGGCAAGGTGAGAGACTTGGATTATAAGACCTTGAGATATCCAGGGCACTACGCCTGGGTGCAACAACAGCTTGCAGGTTTTAAAAATGTGGATGCCTCTATTAAGAACCTTCAGGAGAAAATGGAAAGTGAAATTCCCCATATCGAAAACGACCAAATTGTACTATATGCCGCTGTGGAAGGCAAGGATATGCACGGGGTGCTTAGAAGGAGTGAGGTCTCCAAGCTGATATTCCCGCAAAAAGTAGGGATACACAGACTAAGGGCCATACAGACCACCACGGCGGCACCCATGGTTCAGGCTGCTTTTATGTTGATGGAGTCCGAATACAAGGGGGTTGTTCTGCAAAGTCAAATAGATTCAAAACCTTTTTTGAACGGTAACTTTATAGCACCTATTTATGGCTATATCAATTAAGCTGAGATTGAGTTAGAATACTATTTTGGCCATTTGTCACTTTTAATTCAATTAAATTATTTTAACATAATGTAAAATTATGGTTAAGACCCTATCCCTTTGGCCAAAAATGCGTAATATTATTTTTTAATATTTAAAATATCTATTTACACCTTAAATTCAACCTAATGAATCGGCTAATTATCCTCCTTTTAACACTCGTTTTTATTGCCTGCAATTCACGCCAAAACAGCATCTCCATTTTACAGGTACCCGGTAAAGATCAGTACAGTATTATTGATGAAAATGGAATATCCATTTTGGCAAGTGGGAGGTATGTGACACCAGTAGGGGATAAATTGCGGATTACACATGATCCTTTTGGGATGGCCGTTTCTCCTGATGGGAGCAAGGCGGTTACCCTGCACAATGGGGTCTTTACAGTAATTGACGTCGCCTCCTTGGAGTCGGTCAGGGTTCCCAGCTATGACGGCAGTATACCGTCACCTTTGGCCAAGGGTTCTTTTTTGGGGGTTGAATTTGCCCAGGATTCCAAAACGGTTTATTTAAGTGGTGGAGATACGGGAGCTGTTATCCAATACGATGTGGAGAATCTTGTAAAAGTGGATTCCATCTCCTTGAACGGTATGGTTGACGGGAAGGATTATCAGGATAGTTTTACTTCCGATCTGAGGATCAATGAGGACGAGAACGAACTGCTGGTGTTGGATCGCGGCAATTTTAGACTGGTGCGTATCGATCTGGATACCAAAAAAATAAAGGGGAGTGTTAATGTTGGAAGACAGCCTTTTGGCTTGGCCATCAGTCCCGATAAAAAGCAGGCCTTTGTGGCCAATGTCGGGGTGTATTCCTATCCTTTGATAGAGGGCGCCACTCCTGCCAATTACGATTCCTTAATGATTTCCCATCACCCCTATGGGGACAACACCAAGGAATCCATAGAGGGTACCGAAGTGGAAGGACGAAAGATCCCAGGCTTGGGGAGTCCGTTGCATCCGGATGCCATGAGTGTTTTTACTATAGACCTGGACAACAACAAGGTGATCAAAAAATTTAAAACGGGACATCAAATAGGACAGACCGTGGAGGATGCTGAAGTGGTTGGTGGCGCAAGTCCCAATTCCATTGCCGTAGGGAAACAATTTGCCTATATAACCAATGCCACCAACGACAATATCACCATCATTGATCATTTAAGCCAGGAAATTGTAGGGCATATTCCCATTAAGGTGGATCCGCGAATCGATAAATACCGTGGTCTACTGCCTTTCGGTATCACCATGGATAAGGAAGAAAAAACACTATATGTGGCCTTATTGGGGTTCAATGCAGTGGCCGTCATAGACATTCCCTCCCAAACCACTAAGGGGCTTATTCCCAGTGGCTGGGGACCTACCAGGGTGGAATTGTCCAAGGATGAAAAGAATATTTATATCATTACCTGTAGAGGTCTTGGGGCCGGACCCAATGGGGGGAAGGATTTTGTTGAACCCCCACAGGGAGATTACATTGGGGATATTCAATTGGGGAGCTTTCAAAGGGTCCCTATGCCAACCGATGAAAAACTTGCCGAGTACACCAAAATGTCCATCGACAATACCTTCAGGGAAAGCACCATAACCGATGATGGTACCAATCCTTTGCCTCCCTTGCCAAAACTACGCCAGAGTCCTATTAAACATGTGGTGTATATTACCAAGGAGAACAGGACCTACGATGAGGTTTTTGGCCAGCTTAAAACAGGAAAGGGCGATAGTACTTTGGCCCGCTATGGGGTTAATAATACCTATACCTTGCCCGATTCCGTCCAAGCACAATTCCCCAACTTACGCATTTCACCTAACCATCATAAAGCCGCAAAGCAATTTGCCTATTCGGACAATTACTATTGCGATAGTGATGCTTCGGTGCACGGCCATCATTGGCTAGTGGGGGTTATTCCCAACGAATGGGTAGAGGCGAATGCCAGTGTGAGCAAGACGGCCAAAATATTCTCGGACGCTCCGGGGCGTCGGCACCCAGGCACCATTGGAAGTGTAGATCCTGAGGATTATGCGGAGATTGGTGGACTTTGGGAAGCCTTGGATAGGGAAAAAGTTTCTTTCTACAATTTTGGACAGGCCAACGAAACGGCACATGTGCGCGAAGAATGGTACGATACAAATACTGGGGCTGCCCATGGGGTGATGGTGCCTATGCAAAAGGCTTTGTTTACAAGGACCAGCCACGACTTTGCCGGTTATAATATGAATATCCCTGACCAATACAGAATGGATCAGTTTGAAAGGGAGTTTACTGAGAAATGGATAGAAGGGGAGGAAGAAATGCCGCAATTGGTGACCATGATGTTGCCCAACGATCACGGGGCAAGGATACGTCCCGAAGATGGCTATCCTTACCCACAATCCTTTATGGTAGATAATGACTTGGCGGTAGGTAGGGTTTTGCATTTTCTGTCCAGGACCAAATACTGGAAGAATATGCTGGTCATCATTACGGAGGATGACCCCCAAGGTGGTGTAGATCACGTGGATGCCCATAGGTCCATTCTTATGATGGCGGGGCCTTATGTGAAAAAAGGCTATGTTTCCAACACCCATGCCAATTTTGGTGCCCTGTTAAAGACTATGTACAATATTTTGAATGTTCCCTATGTAAATCAGTTTGATGTTACGGCGTCCTTACTTCAAGATTTTTTCACCTCTGAGCCCGACTATACGCCCTATACCTTGGAACGTCATGATGAACGTATGTACAACGCGGAACTTTCCATGAAGAAGTACAATAAAACCATCGATTGGCGAAAAATAGAACAGGGCCCCCCTATGGACAATGAAGACGAGGCCAGGGTAAACCATTATGAGAACAAGACGGATGATGAACAATGAACAATTAGCAATAAACAGTGAACAGTAATCAGTGGGCAGTTTTCAGTGAACAGTAATCAGTGGTCATTTGACAGCAATAAACCGGTCAACTCTATTTAGGGATGTACAACGGAGATTGAGCGGAGTCGAAATCGAAGTAGACGGAAGACAGTTTTCAGTGAACAGTGAACAGTAAACAGTAAACAGTAATCAGTGGGCAGTGAACAGTGGGCAGTTGACCAATAAATCGGTCAACTCTAATCAGGGATGTACACTCTTGATTCTTGGTAATGTCCAATTCCCCTCCTTGGGAGGGGGTTAGGGGGAGGACTTTTAGGGTGTCTTAAAAAAAGTTACACTCATATTACATGATAGATGGCCACTACAACCTCGCAGCAACCGATAACACTCCAGACCTCCCATAACCATTGACTCCAGAACCATGGTATCTATAATCCTCATTGAAGATATTCTGTAGTCCAACAGCTATGGTAATGTAATTAATGGAATAACTGCCATGAATATTAAGTACGTTCCAACCGGGCGTACCACCATCAGGGATTCTATTGTCGTCTACATCCCCAGACGCCAAACGATCCTGTTTGCCGGCCAAGAGCCAATCAGCATTAAGGTTCCAATTTTTGATGGTGTAGGAGGTGGCCAATCGACCAAATAAGGGTGGGATTCGACGTGCCGGTTCATCACTGGTTTTATTCTGGCCATAGGTATAGGTTATATTTCCTGATAGGTTCCATTTTGGATTCAGGCTTAGATCCAATCCCATTTCGGCCCCTTGGATAAAGCCGCGTTCCACATTTTTCTTTTGATAAACGGGATAGCCCTCAATACTGTCGCCAGCTATTCTGTTCCGCACAATTAAATCGTACAATTCATTACGATATAAAAATACTTCGGCCTTTACGGCACGGTTACGAAATTTGTAGCCCAGTTGATATTGTAGGGAATGTTCCGGTTTTAGATTGAAATTGGGTGTTTCGTACCTAAAATCTACTATGCCCAAGGAACCAAGATCATTAATATTCGGAGCCCTAAAGCCTGTATTGATGGAGGCAAAGATATTGGATGTTTCATTCAATCTTCGTTGCACCGCCAGATTTCCAACCAAGGCCGAGGGCGTAAGTTTGGTAGCGCCCAAGACCGAATCGGCCACTTTGTTGACAAAGGTATTGAACCGCAAACCTGCTGTAATGTCCCATTGCTCCATGCTCAGGGTATGCATACTGAAAGCGGCAATACTGGTCATGGTGGCCCCGTCGGGATATAATCCGCGATTGGCCGTTTCGGTATTGGTGGTCAGATCCTTATCGGTGCGACTACTTCTTACCTTGTCGTTATAGATCTCGACCCCGCTATTGGCAGACCATATTTTACCATGGCTCGAAAATGTTTCGGCCGAAAATCCAAAGGTCCTCACCTTATCATTTTCGGTTCGTCGTGAAGTGGAGCCATTTTTTTGCAATATCCTACCTTCCTCATGATGTTGGTAGGAAGCGGTAACCACCGTAGTTTTAAAGATGTTGTTCCCCAAGTCCTGCTGGAGTCTAGCATAGGCCAGTTCCCTTTTTTGCGGGTCCATCTTATTTAATGCATAATCCTCCAAGGCTACCTTGTGGTAGACGGGAACATCTTTTTGATGCACACGTTGGTACACTGTGGTGAGGCGGGAACGGTCCGACAGCAATATTTTTCCCTTGAGGTCAAAATCCAATTCTCTGTAGCCCGTTGGAATCTGTTGTCCGGTGGTATCACCACCTACAAGGTCTCCGAAATTTCGCCATGTGGCATTGGCCTTAAAGGCCACTCGTTTATCACCGTATTTTAGGGCTGCATTGGCCGTCTGTTCCATGTCCTGTGTCACAAATCGGGTAAAAAGATCCGTGCCCCAAACCGGTTTTTCGGCGGTTTCCACCTCTGTGCTCAAGGCTTGGATGGTTCCCCCTATGGCATCGGAACCATATTGTACAGAACCGCTTCCACGTAAAACTTCCATTTTGCCAACGCTGAACACATCAATAGTGTTAAAATACTGGTTGGGTCCCGATCTTACCGTGGCATTATTAAGGCGGATACCGTCATAAAGCAGTAAGGTTTGATTCCCTGTTAACCCCCTTATAAAGGGCGATCCTCCACCATGGTTGGTTTTTTGAACAAACACCCCTGTTGCCAATTGTAGTGCTTCGGGAGCCGTACGCAATTGAAATCTTTGTATAGAGTTGTCGTTGACCACCTCAATGGCTTCCGGGGTCTTATGTTGTATGGATCCGTATCTGTTTGCCGTAACCACTACTTCCTCCAAGGCGTTTAAGGGCAAAGAGTCTTTAGTTGACTCGGAATTTTCCTGGCCAACGAGGAATCCTGTGATACTATAGAAAATTATGGCAAAAAGTAGTTTGGAAGGTCTATTTAAAACTAATGTCATTATGTAATTAATTGGATAAATATGATTTTGGATGTTATGTTTTGAATGGCTTGAACCTCCAACGGGACAATTGAGCTCTTTACATTAAAAGGTAGCAAAATTGGCCTATTCGCCTTTATTCGGTATTAAATTAGTATTATTTAAAATTTATCTTTTGCAATAATAATAGTTCTTCCAAGAATATAAAAGACAATAATGGCATTGGCAACCACAGGCTATATTTATTATTGATTGTGGCCATACCAGGGTTGATAAATCATAAAAGGGTAATATTGGATTTATAATTGGTAAATTTTATGTATTGTGATTCTTTATCTTTGGATTGACGCTGTAGCCCAAAAAATCAACGCTTTTAATGTACTTTTTACTAGTGTTTTAGATTGATTACGGCTTACGGTAAATCAAAAAATACAACTTTATAATTAAAAAATTTATTGACCATTTATGAAACCAATTGTACAAATTTCCTTAGACCTTACCAATATAGATGAAGCTTTAGAAACAGCCGCTATGGCATTGCGTGCAGGGGTGGACTGGCTGGAAGCGGGCACTCCCCTTATTCTGGCAGAAGGATTGCACGGGGTTCGAAAATTAAGGGAGGCCTTTCCCAAAATTCCTATAGTAGCAGATCTTAAGACGATGGACGGGGGGTATTTGGAGGCCGAAATGATGGCCAAGGCTGGTGCTACCCATGTAGTGGTAATGGCTAGGGCACATGCGGAAACTATAAAAGTGGTAGTACAGGCGGGCAAAGATTACGGGGTAAAGGTAATGGGCGATAATTTGGGATGTCCGGATATGGTGGAAGGGGCCAAATGGTTGGAAGACCTTGGCTGTGATTATATAATCCATCATATAGGTTATGACGAACGCCGTGGAATTGCTGCCCAAGGCTTAAAAATGCCAAGCCCAATGGATCAATTGCGCGAAGTGGTCAATGCCGTTAAAGTTCCGGTACAGGCGGTGGGCGGACTTACCTTGGAGCAGGCCATACGCTGTCCGGAATATGGGGCGCCAATGGTAGTACTGGGAGCTCCCTTGACCATAGATGCAGATTCCTTTAAGACTGCCGATGGTGACTTGGAAAGTTCGTTGCGACTTATCTGTGAAAAGATACATGCCTACGGGGAAGTAACACGCTAATCAACAATTACAAAATAAAAATAGTAAGACGAATGAGTTCAATAGGAGTAGTAAATTTCTCTTCCGAGCCAGGAAGTGTAGAAATTAGGGAAATAGAGAAGCCGACAATAGGCGAAGATGATGTGTTGTTGGAAGTTGCCAACGTTGGGGTGTGCGGAAGTGATCTGCACCAATGGACTTCAGACCACAGTTGGCCAGTAAATTACCCAGTGGTCCTTGGGCACGAGTTTGGTGGCCATATTGCGGCATTGGGGAACAGGGTAAGCGGATGGAAGGAAGGCGATAGGGTTGTCAGCGAGACCGCTGCAATAATAGATCTGAACAGTCCGCTTACAAGACAGGGCCTTTATAACCTGGATCCTACTAGAAAAGGTTTTGGGTACGGGGTAAATGGAGCCATGACCCGATTTGTTAAAGTACCTGCCAGATGTCTGCATGCGGTACCGGAAAACTTGCCTTTCGAACAGGCCTGCTTAACCGAGCCATGTTCTGTGGCGTACAATGCCGTGGTAATGAATTCTAAAATTAAACCAGGGGACAGGGTTATTGTATTGGGACCAGGGACCATAGGTATCCTTTGTGCTGCCGTTGCCCGTTTATGTGGCGCTGAGGTGGCCGTTGTTGGTTTGGAAGCCGATAGGGAAAGATTGAATATAGCCAAGCAATATGGATGTGAAGGAATAGTGGGCGATGCCAGCGCATGGGCCAATAAACAGGACGGATTAGGGGTGGATTGTGTTATAGATGCCGCAGGGGCAAGTGCTACACTAAAAATTGCCTTACAATTGGTTCGTCCCAACGGACATATTACCAAGGTGGGGTGGGGCCCACAGCCATTAAACTTCTCTTTGGATCCATTGGTACAAAAAAATGTTACCCTACAGGGTAGTTTTAGCCATAACTGGCCCATTTGGGAAAAAGTTCTTTCCCTTTTGGCATCAGGCACTTTGGATGTAAAGCCTATTATTGGAGGGGTATGGGAATTGAAGGATTGGCATGAGGCTTTTGATCAAATGCATACCGGTAAGGTGGTGAAAAGTGTTTTAAAACCAAGTTAATACTTATGCGTTTAAAGGATAAAGTAGTTTTAATAACGGGAGGATATACCGGTATAGGCAAGGCCATAGCCAAGCGTTGCGTGCACGAAGGTGCCAAAGTATTGGTCAACGGCTTGGAAGAGGAGCGTGGCTTGGCACTGGTGGAGGAATTGGGTGCGGATAGCATTGGTCACCTTACTCTGGATATCACGGAACATAGTGCCCCGCAATTATTGGTAGAAGAGGCCATATCCAAGTTTGGAAAATTGAATGGTGTTGTCAATAATGCCGCCTATATTGCTTCCTCCAATATTACAAGTACCGAAGTAGCTTTTATAAAGCGTATGTTGGCCGTGAATTCCGTTGCTCCTTTAATGATCATTCAGGCGGCCTTACCTCATTTATCAGCTGTTCGTGGTTGTGTACTCAATATAGGTTCTATTAACGCTTGGGGCGGGGAACCCGATCTATTGGCCTATAGCATGTCCAAAGGAGCATTGATGACCATGACCAGGAACCTGGGGGACAGTATGTTTCGGGATTACGGCGTACGCGTAAATCAGATCAATCCAGGTTGGGTACTCACGGAAAAGGAAATATTGAACAAGAAAGAACAGGGAATGAAAGCCGATTGGTATAAGGACATACCGGACATTTTTGCTCCTGCCCAACGCATTTTTACCCCAGAGGAAATAGCAGCGGCCTGCCTCTATTGGCTTTCCGATGAATGCGGCCCCGTGAGTTCCCAAGTAATGGATCTGGAACAGTTTCCTATAATAGGGCGTAACCTCCCCAAAAACTGGGAAGGTTCCCATAAAAAGAAATAATTAATAACGATAAAAGAATTAAGATTTGCCACAATTAGCAGTATTTCCCAAAGCATTTATGCATGAACTATGTAAGGATGGAACCATGAAAGTTTCCGAATGGATCGACCTAGCGGTTGAACTACAGGTAGACGGCTTGGAATGGTACGCCGGATTTTTGGAGATGGCCGACAAATCCAACTGGCCTATTTTTAGGGAGCAGGTAGAGCGCCATGGAAAAACAATACCCATGCTTTGTTGTTCCCCGGATTTTACCCATCCGGATGCGGCTTTTCGGGAAAAGGAAATTAAAAAACAAATAGGGTGGATAGAAATGACCCATGCTTTAGGGGGTTCCTATTGCAGGGTGCTGTCCGGACAACGTCGTCCCGAACTAACCATTGAAGAAGGTGTTGGATTTGCTGCGGACTGCATAAAAGAGTGTCTTCCGCATGCAGAAAAGTTGGGGGTTACCTTAATCTTGGAGAACCACTACAAGGACGATTTTTGGGAGTACCCCGAATTTGCCCAGCAAATGGACATTTTTTGCAATTTGGTAGACCGTATCCACCATCCCAATTTTGGGGTCAATTACGACCCTAGCAATACCTTTTTGGCAGGGGAGGACCCCTTGGAACTACTTTACCGCGTGTCCGATCGGGTAGTGACCATGCACGCCAGTGACCGTTATCTAAAAGAAGGTACTATTGAAGATTTGCGCAAGGAAGAAGGTGGTGCCATGGGCTATGCCAAAAGATTGAGTCACGGCGAAATAGGCAAGGGCCTCAACGATTATGATGCTATTTTCAAGGAATTGAAAAGAGTAGGTTTTGATGGCTGGATAAGTATTGAAGACGGCGTGGACGGAATGGATCAGCTAGAACGTAGTGTAGCCTTTTTAAGAAAAAAAGTTAAGGAATATTGGCCTGAATTTAAGTAGGGCGAATGGCCTTAGGATATAACTATTTGACTAAAAAAGTACCTTCTCCTAAACCGATGAAGGTGCTTTTTTCATTAGTTGGTGAATAAGACTAAAGGAAGGTATATGTCATGATAAAAGAGTGAATAGCCATTAGCCAAAAGGCAAGAGGTTGACGGGAATTTTCGCTCCTTCCCCTGACCATGGGAAGGAGAATTTTCTGTGTCAACTTTGACCTTTATAACATTATAACTTTCAACTTTACAACTGCCCACTGATTACTGTTCACTGATGACTGATCACTAACAATTGTTCATTGCTAATTGTTCATTGTTTATTGTATTTGTATCAGCGATAACCCCTCACATCACCCATATCCAAAGTAATTGGGCCAATACTGTGTTTACTGGGCAGAAATGCGCCACTTTCCGTTACTTGCCAATCGTCCCAACCGGCTTCAATGCCACCAATAGGGATAATGCTTACCCACATCTTAAAGCTAATGGGGAAACCGTTCGGCTGTAATTTCCATAAATAGGAATCGCCAGGAGTGTCGCCACCGCTGGTGTAGGTAACCAATAATTCTTGGGTGCCGTCTTCTAAGGATACTATACTTCTTTCGGTACCGGAATCAAAAATCTTGTATGGGGCAACCAACCAAAAAGAGTCATTGTTGAAATAAGTGGTGGCCTTTTTGATAAGTTTTTCCTTTTCTTTCCCTTCAAGGGATGTCTTATCCTTGGCAACCGAGCTCTTTGAGGGCATCTTTAGATTAAGATGCACTTGATAGTCGCTCCAAGCAACAAATACTGTATCTACTTCCTTATCCCAACGATAATGGTGTTTGCCATTGGCAAAAGACCATTCCAGGAAACGGGTGTCCTTATAGGCTTTATAATTGAGGGAGGTCAGCATTTTCATGGCCAAGTCATCGGCATTTTGGCTTTTGATACCCGTAGGCAGGGGTTCGTTGTAAATAGCATAGAGAATAGCGCCCAAGGTGAATAATAGCAGCAATACTCCAAGTAATATTTTGCCTATTTTTTTGATCAATTATAATCGGTTTTTAAGGATTGGAAGTACATCTAGTGTTCTAAATATACAAATTGGGCGAATACAACCTACGGTTTTGCCTAAAATCCTACGGCGGTATCGTCCCCACGCTTATCGGCGCCCCCTTCAAGTTTACCGCTTGGCAATATCTTAATGGCATCTACCTTACCTATAACCGGGGTGTTTTCTTCATTAATTATGTATCCCTTGTTTTTTAGGGCGGTGAGCAAGTTCTGCTCAAATCCTTCCGGTTCAAAAATGATGGCATCGGGCAACCATTGATGGTGAAAACGCGGAGCGTTTACAGCATCCTGCATACTCATATTAAACTCATAGCAATTTAGAATCGTCTGAGCCACAGCTGTTATTATAGTGGACCCTCCTGGAGTCCCAACCACCATCCATAATGCCCCATTTTTTTCCACAATGGTAGGCGTCATACTACTTAGCATCCGCTTTTCTGCAGAGATGCTATTGGCCTCGGCACCCACAAGTCCGAACATATTGGGAACCCCTGGTTTGGAACTAAAATCGTCCATTTCATTATTTAGAAAGAACCCAAGTTCATCCGAGAAAAGTTTGGAACCATAACCTCCATTAATAGTTGTTGTGGCCGCAATGGCATTTCCAAATGAATCTACAATAGAGTAGTGGGTAGTTTGGTCGCTTTCTACAATTTGTACCTCCCCATGGGATACTTCCGAGGATTTGGTAGCTTCATCAAAAGAAAAATTTTGCATTCTTTCTTGCAGGTATTGGTCCGACAAAAGTTCCTTTAAAGGGATTTCCACAAAATCCGGGTCCCCCAGAAAGTAGTTTCTATCGGCATAGGCCCTACGGGAAGCCTCCGTAAACAATTGAATGGATTTAACCGAATTATGCCCATAGCTAGATAGGTCATAGGGTTCCATCATCTTAAAAATTTGATTTATCGTAAACCCACCACTGCTGGGGGGGCTCATGGATATGATTTTTAGGTCCTTATAATGGAACGTAATTGGGGATCTCCATTTGGCGTCATATTTTTCAAGATCTTCAATAGTAAGATAACCGCCTTTGGCCTGGATAAAACTGGCCAATTTTTCTGCAACTTCCCCTTTGTAAAATCCATCTTTACCCTGATCGGAAATTTTTTGAAGGGTATTTGCCAAAGCGGGGTATTTTATGGTATCGCCCGTCTTGTAAACAGTGGCAAAAAAAGTCGTATCACTATTCACTTCCATAAAAATGTCACGATTGTTTTCCAATCTTTTGGCCTGATTTTCGGTAACAACTACGCCTTTTTTGGCCAGCTCAATAACTGGTGCCATGATTTCTTTTAGGGATAGGGATCCAAATTTTTCGTGGACGGCAATTACACCGGCCACTGTGCCAGGAACCCCTACGGCCGTGGCTCCCAAAGTACTTTTACCCGGAATTACATTTCCCAAAGAATCCAAATACATATCTGCATGCGCTGCCAAAGGTGCTTTTTCGCGGTAGTCCAAACCTCCTGTTTCCCCATTCGCTTTCCTAAATACCATAAAACCTCCGCCGCCAATATTTCCTGCATAGGGGTAGGCCACGGCAAGAGCCAGTTCTGTAGCAATCATAGCATCAAAGGCATTACCGCCCTTTTGGAGGATGTCCGATCCAATTTTGGAGGCCTCCGCTCTGGCAGAGACAACCATTGCTTTTTCGGTAACTAGGCCTGTAGGTATGGGGTCGGGTACGTTCCTGCAATTGATAAATAGAAGTATTCCAAGCAAGAAACCAGTTATACGGATCATAGACTAAAAATTTTCCAAAAAGATAGTCATATTCCAATTAAATTTGAATTATATGATATTATTGAAAAGATATTTATCGATAATCATTAATCCCTAGGTAAATTTGGACAATATTATAATTAATTTACTAAAGGATTGAATAAATGGGAATAGGTATAAGGCAGCCGGTTAAATGTGCGGCTTGTCAATAGAATAGGGCCAATCTTCTTTTTTTTTGGCGATTTCACGAGAAATTAGTTTAGGTAATTGAAAAATTTGCATAAAAAAGGGTTGTACTATGACAACCCTTTTTATCTTTTCTATTCGGCTTCTCGATGCACGAATTCGCTTAAAGAGATAATTTGCCTTTGATTCTTTGAATTTTGATAAACATTATAGACCGTTGGATAGTAGCCGGTTTTTGCAAATTTTGTAGGTTGCGAATAGGCTTCGCTGAAAGGAACCCCACTATTTATATATGCTAGAGTATTCATAGGTTCCACAAAGGTTACCTCCCCATCGTAAGTTCCATATAGCAGTATATTGGTAAATGGGGGAGCAAAGCTCAATGGTATCCAATGGGTACCCATCATAGGCACTGCTGTACCACCGTCCGGCGGAGTTATATAGTCAACAGGCAGGTAGCCTGGTGGCGGATTATTGTCAAACTGAGGCTTTGCTTCGGGGTAGGTAGGAATTGCCTCCCGTGCGGCTACTGATGTCAAATAAAAGTGCACATCAAAATGAGGCACTGTAAACACACCATCTGGTTCATGTCCATGAGGATTCCAGTCAAAAAAGACATGATCAAAAGGGGTGTTTTCTTTTGCTTTCTTGTGAAGTTGTAGGACCAATTGCACAGGATCATCACCTTCGGGCAGTTGGTTTAGTAAATTTTTGGACATTTCCACACCCAATTCTTCTGGAGTGCCGTCTTTTGCAATCATTATCCATGACCGTACATGACCTTTCCCCAAAGATATTTGGGGGCCATAGAAAGTGTTCGATTTTAAGAGGGCCTTGCTATTGACGGGTTCCAGAGTATCATCGATTGTTGACTCAGGACTACAGCTTAGAAGCATTAGGAGAAAGATCAATCCTATTCCAATGTAGTTTAAATGTTTAAATTTCATAGTTGTTGATTTTAGATAAAGTTTTAGATAAAAGCGCACGCCATTGTTTGTACAATGTTAAGAGGACCAACTGTGAGGGGAAATGAATATAAAGGGAAACTATAAGTATTTGGGGGAGCATTCCCAAATTGGAGAATGAAGCTTAAAGGTACTTATTTATAGTAATGTAATACTATATTTAGATGAAAAAAATCATGATTGTCCCTTAACAATGAATGCGTTGGTTTTGTCTGGAAATTCTTGACATTTATCGCAAGGAGAGATATTTCTGTTTGGAAAAAATAATCAGTTCATCAAAAAAATAGGTAAATTCCTTTTCAAAATCGGCATAATGTTCCTCAAGGTCCAAAATAGCAAAATTCATTTTGGATTTATTTTGGGTCCGTCTATTCATTCCATTCAAAACCCTCGATATTCCTTCCATTTTGGCATAATTCAAAATCCAATTATCCGCAATCATATAAGGCATCATGCGCTTTACACCTATGGGAAGAATATCGTAATGGTTTTCCAAGAGATCATAAAAATTGTCCACAAAGTGGGGCAATGGAGTATCGGCGTATTCCGACCAATTCTTGGCTAGAAAGTGGTCATAGAAAATGTCGACAATTACACCGCTGTAATGACTGTAGTTCTCGTGCAGTCGTTTAGTGCTCTGCCTTACAATGGGGTGCTTGTCCGTATAAGTGTCAATGGCACGGTGCAGTACAATTCCTTTTTGAATTTTTTCGGGTAGGTGCTTGTATTTATTGCCCCGAATACTGTCTGCTATAAAATTCCCAATAGTAATCTGGTCGTCTTCAAAAGATAGATATAGGTGTGCTAAAAAATTCATTGACCTCGGTTGAAGTTTATTAACCTCGAATTTACAACTTAGCGGCATAGGATTTAAACCTAACCTTTTATATTTGTAAAAATTTATAAATAAATATGACTTTAATAAAATCTATTTCCGGAATACGGGGTACCATTGGCGGTAGGCCTGGAGACAATCTCACACCTATTGATGCGGTTAAATTTGCGGCTGCTTATGGTGTTTGGTTAAAAGAATACTCTAAAAAGGAAAAACTAACGGTAGTTATTGGCCGTGATGCCAGACTTTCCGGAGAAATGATCCAGAATTTGGTAGTATCAACCCTTGTAGGACTGGGAATAGATGTGATAGACCTGGACCTGTCCACCACACCCACCGTAGAAATAGCGGTTCCCTTGGAAAAGGCCGATGGAGGAATTATCCTTACGGCCAGCCATAATCCAAAGCAATGGAACGCCCTTAAACTTCTAAATGAGAAAGGGGAATTTTTGGATGCAGCCCAAGGTGCCAAAATATTGGAAATTGCAGAAAAGGAAGCCTTTAATTTCTCAGAGGTAGATGATTTGGGAACCGTTAATAGGAATGACTCCTATATCGATATCCATATAGATGAGGTGTTAGACCTTTCTTTAGTGGATGCGGATGTTATACGTGCGGCCAAGTTTAAAGTAGTGGTAGACGGGGTAAATTCTACCGGTGGCATTGCCATACCTAAACTTTTAAAGGAATTGGGGGTAGAAGTAGTGGAGCTGTACTGTGATCCCACAGGGCATTTCCCCCATAACCCAGAACCTCTAAAAGAACATTTGGGAGATATTTGTGAATTGGTGGTAAAGGAAAAGGCCGATTTCGGAATCGTTGTGGATCCGGATGTGGATCGCCTGGCGTTCATCACCAATGAAGGGGAAATGTTCGGGGAGGAATATACTTTGGTAGCCTGTGCAGATTATGTATTAGGAAAAACCAAAGGAAATACTGTTTCCAATCTATCCTCTTCAAGAGCCTTAAGGGATATTTCTGAAAAACACGGGGGCACTTATGAAGCCGCTGCCGTAGGTGAAGTAAACGTGGTGACTAAAATGAAGGCCAATAAGGCCATTATAGGCGGTGAGGGTAATGGCGGTATTATTTATCCTGAAAGTCATTATGGTAGGGACTCCCTAGTGGGAACGGCCTTATTTTTAATGTTGATGGCAGAAAGGGGAGGTACCGTAAGCGATCTAAGAGCCAGCTACCCTAGTTATTTTATGAGCAAAAAGAAGATTGAACTTACACCTGGCTTGGATGTAGACGGTATTCTAGTGGCTATGGCGGAGAAATATAAAAATGAGGAAATTTCTACTATTGACGGGGTAAAGATAGATTTTCCGGAGAATTGGGTACACTTGCGTAAATCCAATACGGAGCCCATCATCCGAATCTACACGGAAGCCAAAAGTCAGACCGAAGCAGATGGCTTGGCAGATAGAATAATAGGCGAGATAAAAACGGTAGCAGGAATCTAATAGATTAGTATAATTAAGGGTCGGAAAACACATATTTTCGACCCTAATTTTTAATTGTGAAAATGAAATATCACCTCTCAAAATTACTTCTTTTCGTTTTTGTTGGAAGCACTTCTTATTGTAGTTTAGCACAGGCAGATACACTAAGGGTGATGAGTTTTAACATCCTACATGGGGCCACGACCAAGAACGATTTTAATTTGGATACCATTGCAGGAGTGATTAACTACTACCAACCTGATTTGGTGGCTCTACAGGAGGTCGATTTTAGAACGAAAAGAGCCAAAAATTACGATTTGCCCACAGAATTGGGAATGCGAACAAAAATGGCCTCGTTATTTGCCCGAGCCATGTATTATGATGGAGGGGAGTATGGAGAAGCGGTGCTATCAAAATTTACTTTTATTGGCAGTGAGAATTTGGCGCTGCCCCATTTGCCAGATTCGGAACCTAGGGCTGCCTTGGTTACTAGGGTAAAAACCAAAAAAGGGAATACCATTCAGTTTGTGGGTACGCATTTGGATCACTTGAAGGATGAAACTGATAAGGTAATGCAGGCCAAGGCTATCGTTGCCCATTTGGGGGACACGGAATTCCCGACTTTGTTGGTGGGCGATCTCAACGCAGTGCCTAATAGCAACCCTATCACTATCCTTTCCGAAAAATTCTCAAAACCCAAACACCCCAATGCTTGGAACGGTACTTTTCCAGCAACCGGTCCCAATATTTGTATTGACCATATAATGTATAATCAGCCCGAAAAATGGCAGGTGTTGGATTATGAGGTATTATGTGAGAATTATGCCAGCGATCATTGTATCGTAATCGCAACTCTGGTATTTACTCCTTAGCCAGTTGTTCGTTTAAGTAGGCTCCACGTACCAATTTGGAAGTCTGGTGTTCACCGGTATGGCTCCAACCCGGAGGCATAATAATATAAAGGAGTTTATTCTTTAAACCTGGTGCTTTGGCTACATCTTTAAAAAGGGCAACAAATTCGCCGAAATAAACATCCAAGAAGTTGCCACTATCCATTTTACGGGTAATGCCGTATTCTATTTGGATATCATGTTGTTCCTCTTGATAAGTCCCAAAAACCTTGTCCCAAATATTCAATAAATTACAGAAATTGGTATCCATGTACAGTGGGTTTCTGGCATGATGCACCCTATGATGGGAGGGTGTTAATATTATCTTGTTCAAAAACCCCATTCTGCCATCTTTCATCAAATTTTCACCAACATGTATAAATGCCCCATAGGTACCATCTATAAACATGATCAAAAAGAGTAGAATAGGTTCAACGCCCAATAGTATACATACCGTTGTTCTAATGGCATCGGCATAAGGGGCCTCCAGAAAAAAATGCGCATGGGTTACGGAAAGGTTCATTTGTTCCGGTGCATGGTGGGTAGAATGCAAACACCAAAAAAGTCGCACTTTATGCCCCCAATAGTGGTAGAGGAAATGACCAAATTCCCAAACAATATATCCATAAATAAACCAATACCAGGTCATTTTGGTCTGGAATAGGGCATAGGGTTGTAACCACCCTATAATAAGGGTCACCATGGCTATGGCTATAAATCGGCCAATAAACCTATTGAACACATAGATGAGGAAGTTAACTTTGTACACCTTGGTATTAGGTTTTTTATATACCAGACCAAGGATGAATTCCAATAACAATAGCAAAGGGATTATGGGGTAAATTAGGGATACAACACCATCGTAAGTAGAGAAAACGCTATAATCTCCGGCTTGCAACAATTCCAGTGCCTGACTTATTCCCAAAAATCCAACAACCTCGTCATATAGGGTACCTAAAATTTCCATAATAAGTTGACTTTTTATAAATAAGGTAATAATATATTTATAAACGAACAATTTTACCACTAATTTAGACCAACGTCAATGCTGGACATCCAAAAGGTGATTCAATGGGCAGTAAATACACAAATAATTTAGTTTATCGCGCGGGGATGTGCACGTTGTTCGCTCGTTATTTACCTATAATTATGAAATCGCAGCGTCGGTTGGCCAGATGGTCTTCATTGCTGCAGGGAACACCGTTGGCGCAATTATTGATCAACCGCGACTCTCCATAACCTATGGCGCTCTCAATTCTTGAGGGGTCAATTCCCATATACACAAGATATTCTTGGGTAGACTTGGCCCTGTTGTTGGAGAGTTCCAAATTAAAGGTGTCCGATGCCCGTGAATCGGTATGGGCTTCAATTTTAATTTTTACGCTTGGGAAAGCGTTCATAAAGCTCACTATCTTGTCCAGTTCTGCGGCGGCCTTATAGGTAATGTTATGTCGGTTCAGATTAAAGAATATAGGGTTTACCCTAACTTTTTCCACTCCTCCTTCGTTGACAACAAAACTTGAAAAGGGGGTTAACACGGTATTGCTGATATCTTTAAAAAGGTTAGGCGAATCTGCATTATTCACCATCTTGATTTCCTGTTTGTATTCCAGTTTAAAAAAGGCAAATATATGATTCACGCTAGGTGATAAAGCTACTTCAAAATTACCCTGTTGATCGGTAGTGGTTTCCAAAACCAATTCTTTTTCCTGATTATATACCTTTATCTTAACCTCCGGGATAGGTGATTGGCTAATTTCGTCCTTTACGGTGCCTTTGTAGACCATAGTTTCGGCTATTTTGTTAAAGGCATATAAGTCGTCATCACCCTTGCCATCTATCCTATTGGAAGAAAAATAACCGGTATTTTCAGAATTGTTTACGATAAAAGCAAAATCATCCATATTGCTATTAATGGGCATTCCCATGTTTTTTGCCATTCCAAACCCATTCTCGGATTCAATTTCAGCCTTGAAAATGTCGAGTCCACCTAGTCCAAAGTGACTGTCCGAAGCAAAATATAGGTATTGGCCTGCTATAAATGGAAACATTTCCCTTCCAGGAGTGTTAACACTGGGGCCAAGGTTGGTGGCCGGACCCAATTTTCCATCCTCCCTGATATCTACGTAATAAATATCGGTTTCCCCAAATCCTCCGAACATATTGGAAACAAAATATAGTCGCTTTCCATCCTCGGTCAGGTAAGGATGTCCAAAGGAGTATTTGGGATTATTGAATTTTAATGAAACGGCCCCCACAATGGAATCGCCTTTCACCTCTCCCCGTAAGATCTGCATATTGGAAAATCCTTTTGGATTTACTTGTAAGTCGTTGTCTTTTAGATAGTTTTGGGTGAAATAAACGGTTTTATAATCCGAAGAGTAGGTAAGTGTTCCTTCGTGAAATGAAGATTGAATATTGGAATGCAATTTTTGCACGTCTTTTAGTTCACCTGTGGTAGTATCCCTCTTGGCCGTCAAAATGGACAAATAGGGCTGCTTGTTCCATGAATACTCCGCATCTTCCGAAGACTCAGGTGCCCGACTGGAGGAAAATACAATGGCATCTTTGTAATACATTGGGGCAAAGTCCGATAGGGGCGAATTTATTTCCAAATTCCTTATTTCATAAGTGGGAGTCTCGCCTATAAGGCTGTCCAAATATTTTTCCTGCTCCAAAATGGTGGTAAGTTTTAATTCATCGTAATTATAGTATTCCCTTATTAGGTTGTTGGCAGTAATATATTCCTGACAGGCCTTAAGGCTTTGTACATATCGTATAAAAGTTACTTCATCCACTCTTTTTTCCTTAAGGGCATAAAGTTTTTCGTACCAAATTTTGGCATTGGCATAGTCGTTTATATTGAAATAGCTTTCCGCCAGTCGCTCCACAAATAGGGGCTTTGGCCGTTTCTTATTAGATTCGAGCTGTTGGTAAACATTTATGGCTTCTATGAAATTCAAATTTTGAAAATATTCGTTCGCCTCCGCTCTGGTATTCTGTGCCAGAAGGATATTGGTTAGGAAAAGGGCGAATATGGGTAGGATTATCTTCATAGTTCTTAGCTTAGAAAAATCTGGGTGAACGGGCATTTGGCCCCCATCTTGGCATTAAGTACTTCAATATTATTTCGTGCGACCCCTGATTGTAATCGCCAAGATCTGAAATGCTATAATCATACGAATAGCCCAGAAAAAAGTTTTTGGAAACCTGAAATCCTGCCAAGGCACTATAACTGTCATTTAACCTGTGGGAAGCTCCCAAGGTAAATTTTTGCAGGAATAGTACATTTAGGGAGGCATCTATGGTTGGAGGTGCATTATCTATGACCTTGACCAAAACAGAAGGTTTAAGCTTTAGGGCAGCGTTGATATCCAAAACATAACCACCTATAAAATATATATGATTGTCCCTGTGGATCAAGTTTTTGTCGCTAACTACATTGGATTGATTAATAAGTACGTTGGGAATGGAAAATCCAATATACCAATTATCATTATATACATATATTCCAGCTCCAATTGCCGGAAGGGCATTGTAATAGTTGTCATAACTAAATAGAACATCATCCTGATCGTAATAGTTGCCTTTGGAATAATCTACTTCAAAAAAATCGATCCCAGCATTTATCCCTAACGACATTTTTACTTTTTTGCTTAAGTTTAGATAGTAAGAAAAAACCGCATTGGAACTAAACTCGGTCGATGGTCCAATGTTATCCTTAAAGATGTTGACCCCAAGTCCAATTCTATTATTAATGATTCCCGAAACTGTGAGTGCCTTTGTTTCAGGAGCTCCATCGATCCCTATCCATTGGGCCCTGTAACTCAGGGTGGCATCCATACGGTTATTCTCGTTAACGTATGCGGGATTTATGGTAGAGGTGTTGTACATATACTGGGTATATTGTGGCAGTTGCTGTGCCAATAGACTACCTCCGCTAACAAGGATAAGCAGTGTAATGAGCTTTAGGAATTTTTTATGGGGGATCTTCATCTATAAATTTAAAGTGTAAAGCTCATTAGTCTTTTCTTAAAAATAGCCAACCGGTTTTGTTTTCACTTAAGCCGTCGGTTTTTAAAATATAAAAGTAAGTTCCAGTGGGCAAGGGGTTTCCTTTGCCTATAGTGCCACTTACATTGGCCAGTCCTCTCCAATCATTTTGGTAGGCCTTTTGCTGATAGACAAGGGCGCCATATCTGTTAAATATTTGGAGTTCCGACTCGGGGAAAGTTTCTATACAGTCTATTCTGAAATAGTCGTTTTTCCCATCATCATTGGGTGTAAATTCATTGTATATGGTAATACAGGATGGTTCCAAAGTAATTTCAGCACTATTGTTCTGCAAATTTTTATCCGCAGGAAAGGAGGTTTCGATGAGTGAATTACTACTGTAACTACCATTGGGCATTGCCTCAACTTCAAGGTTCAAAACCGCAGTTGCCTTGGATTGTAATGATGAAAGGCTCCAAACCTTGTTTGTTGCATCAAAGTTACCTTGGGAGGTTTTCGCATTAACATAACCAAAACCCGGGTCCAATTGCTCTTTGATCACTATATCGTTGAAATTGGACAGTCCTTCGTTTTCAACAGTAATGGTCAAAACTACTTTTTCCCCTATCATCGGGTGTTTGTTACTGACCGTTTTGTTAATTTTTAAGTCTGATGGCCCATTGATCTTAACCGTAACCATTAGTCTGTTGGTACTTTCACAAGTTGAGGAAACTTGGGCTGCAAAATATTGCCTTCCATTTTGCAAAGGGGTATCAAAATCCAGTACTTTGCCTTCTAGGGCAGTGTTGTACCAAACAACATTGATTGGCTCCACCTCCAAATCGCCGACAGTCGGATTTTGACCAATCGCAAAAACTTGGACATTACTTGAAGTAGTTGGGGTGGAAGGGGCATGTAGGATGACGGAAATTGCCAATCGTTGTTTACTTTCCGTGCCATCCAATAATTGTGCGGCGTAATAAGTTGAATTATCTATTAATAGGCTGTTAGGGGCCAATGGATTGCCGTGGGAGGCACTGTTATACCAGACAATGTTGGATTCATTTATTTGAATAGCGCTTAAGGTGGGGCGGTCGAACGCGCAAAATTCCTGTTGGGTATTTTTAGTGGTAGGGGGAGATACCTCCAGTATATGATCCGCGTCCATAGGATGATCATAAAAATGAATGCTTTCGGTCTTAATGAGCTCCGGATTTATTTTTGGAATTGAGTAACATTGCTCTTGCCCAGCCTGAAAGACTACAAGGCAAAAAAATAAATCCAAAGTAAACCGGCCGATAGTTGTTTTGGTGTAAAATCTCATTTACGGCTAATAAATTTGGTTCTATAACGCAGAAAAAAATAAATTATTTAGTTTTTTTAGAATTATCCTTAGCAGCAAGGCCCACATAGATGGGCTTTTCAGAGAATTAGGAAGGAATAATTATCAGATAATACAAGTCTATTGGAATTCCACAGGTACTTTATTTCGGTGTTTCCAACGTTTGTGCGTCCAAAGGTAGTACTCCGGTTTTTCCCGTATCTGATCTTCGGTCAACCTAAGAAATTGGTCAGTAATTTGATGTTTTTTGGTCTGCTTGCCGGAGGTGGTAATGGGGATGAATTCCGCTTGGTAATACCCTCTTTTTACTTTGGAAACCTTAAGGAAGACCACTGCTAGGTCCAATTTTCTGGCCATGCTCTCGGGCCCATTAAAAATGGGTACTTTAACGCCCATAAATTCGCTCCAATACTGTGCCCTTTTTACTTGGGGGGATTGATCGCTCACCATACCATAGGCAGAATTTACCCCGTTTTGGACATTTCTATATACCGTTTTTACGGTTTCCTGTTGGGTAATTAGGGTGGTGTTCCATTTGGCCCTTATTTTCTTTATTAAATCGTCAAAATAGGAATTCCCAATTTTTTGGTAAACGGCATATCCTTTGGCATTCACATAATTGTTAATGCTCACGTTCCACTCCCAATTGGCGTAATGGGAGCATACGATAAGAACACTTTTATCTTTAACGATGTCCTGAAGTACTTCAATATTAATGATCTTATAGCGTTCCTTTAGCTCCTCTTTGGATAGGTTCAAGGTCTTCACCATTTCCAGGAACATATCGCACATATGACGGTAGAATTCCTTTTTAATCTTTTTTAATTCCTTTTTTGACTTGCCGGGAAAGGCACGTGCAAGGTTTTCGGATACGACCCTTTTGCGGTAACCAACAACATAGAAAAGCACAAAAAATACAAAGTCCGAGAAAAAGTAAAAAAGTCTAAAAGGTAATATGGAGATAAGCCATAGGAGGGGATATACTAGAATATAGACCAGAAATTGCATGCAGATATAATTAGGGCAAATATAGCTATATTTGAACCCAAAAATAATAGTTTTCTTCATGAATAACATTCATCTTGCTACCATTGCCATCATGGCTGCCAATGTCCTTGCCTCCCTAAAAGGTTTTAATAACACTACCTTCTTTGAACGTTACAAGTTCGGTGTCGGAGCTATTCAGGCAGGACAGAAAGATAGGATGGTTACTTCAGGTTTTTTGCATGTTGACCTTTCCCATCTATTTTTTAATATGTTTACCCTTTACTTTTTTGCAGATGTGGTCATTGATTGGTTCGGTCCCAGTAAATTTCTTATTCTTTATTTTATCAGTCTAGTTGCCGGGAGTTTACTGGCATTATACTTTCATAAGAACGAACCTTACTATAGTGCCGTCGGTGCCAGTGGGGCGGTAACCGGGATATTGTACTCGGCCATCCTGCTGGAGCCTGGGATGCGATTGGGAATTATGTTCATTCCTATACCTTTACCAGCTTATGTTTTAGGAATCCTCTACTTATTTTACTCTATCTATGGAATGAAAACACGCTTGGGGAACATTGGGCACACCGCACACTTTGGGGGTGCCATTGGTGGGTATGTAGTTACCTTGTTATTTAAACCCGATCTTCTTGTTACAGATAGTTTAATGGTGCTTTTATTGGCTTTGCCAATTGTGCTACTTTTTATTCTGGGGAAAATGGGCAAGATATAAGGGGCATATTATATACGGCAACTCTATAAGGTTTTCATACAGGAGCGAAGCTGTTGACGATTCCAGTATTTATACAATTTTTTATATCAGATCCGGATAAAACTAAAAAAGAGGCTGCCTTCTTAGACAGCCTCTTTTTTATGTAAAATTCTGTTTTTATCTTACTGCAAAAGTTCTGAAATTTTCGACTCCAATTCAGGGCCTCTTAGGTTTTTTGCTACAATAACCCCGTTTTCATCAAGGATAAAGGTAGCAGGGATGGCTTCTACATTGTAAAGTTTGGCCACGGCATCGTTAAAGTAATCCAGACTGGAAATATGGTTCCAACTAAGTTTGTCATCTGCAATCGCCTTTTTCCAATCTTCTTCCTTTCTGTCCAAGGAAACACCAATAATGTTAAGTCCCTTGGAGTGGTACTTGTTATAGATGTTGACCACATTTGGATTTTCAACCCTACAAGGTTTACACCAGGCGGCCCAAAAATCGATGATGGTCACTTTTCCCATGGCTTCTTTCAAGGACAATTCCTTACCGTCTGGGGTAGGTCCTGAAAAGTCGGGGGCAGTAGCGCCTATTGCCGTACTCTTACCTTTTTCTTCTCTGGCTTTGGCAGCTTCCAAACTTTTTAAAATGTTTTTGGCAGGCAGTGTTTCCTTTATCTCTGGGGTTAGGGCATCATACATTTTTTGTGCTTCTTCGCTCTCAATAATTCTTGTTCCAATTCCTTTCTCTATCAACAAAGCGGAAATAAGCCCATTTGGATTGTTCTTAATGAAATTCAATTCAAAATTCTTAAATTCTTCTTGAAGCTCTGCAAACTCGTCACGCAAAGAGTTTACGGTAGCTTCATTTCCGCCCATATTGGCGTTTTGCATATCCCTTTGGATGGACATTGCCTGATCGGACAAAGCCCTTGATTCACTTAGATAGTTAAAGAAAATATTATTTTGTTCAGTTCCTTTGACCTTGGCAAAATTTAAACTATCCTTTTGGGCAGTTAGTTCTATTTCACCTTTTTCGGCAACAACGGGGGTATAGCCTTGCACCTTATCAATAAAAACATACATTAAATCGGGCGAATCAACAGGACCACTAATTGTAAACTTACCGTTTTCAACTGTAGTGGTGTCAATATCATAGGGCTGATTGTTTTCATCAATTTTTCTTATAAATATTTGGGTACCGTTTTCCACATCACCGGTTAAAGTTCCATTCAATACAAAACCTTCAGGTTTACTGTTGCACGCTACAACTCCTACAAGAACAGTAAGGGATAATAATATTTTTTTCATTGTTTTTTCTTTTAATTGCCGCAAATGTACTTATATATGAGTAATAAAAAAAGCCATAAATGCTACAAGCACATTCATGGCCCAATAAATTAGTAATTAGTTAATTGTATTAAAACTGATAGCGAATACCCAAGGCTATATCGAAATCAAAATTATCAGAGAAGTCTTTGTAGCCTACTATCCCTATTTCAGGTCTAAAATCCAATGAAATTAGTAAAGGAATATCAAAGTTGTATTCTATACCAATATCCCCGGCTGCCAAAACAAATAGTCCGCCATCGGGTGTATAGAAACCTCCATTGCCATTGGGCCTGGAAGCGAAATCAACACTTCCTAGACCGCCACCGGCACCATAGTACCAGTTGAAATTTCCATCCAATGGCCTAACCCACTGGTAAAGGGCCGTTAATTTAAAAGCATCAAAATAACGGCTATCCCGCCATCCAAGGTTGGCTTCCAATCTGTTGTCGCGGTCCAAAGATTTTTGATAGGAAATTTCTGCACCAAAACCATCACTGTCTCCCAAGCGTAGACCAATGGCGTGATCGGATATTTCCTGGGCACTCATAGAGAACCAGGAGCAGAACATAAATAAGGTAAATAATTTTAAAATTTTCATAAGTGTTCTAAAGTTAATTAATGTAAAAATTAAAAATTCATTATTAATCTGAAACAATAAAACTTAATTTAGTGCCCAAAATTGTTTTGAGTTGGATAAAAATATGCTAAATAAATTAAAAGGTGATTTAGAGGGCGATTTGTTTGTGGACAAATTAATGACCACCCTATATGCCACCGATGCTTCCGTATATAGAAAAATGCCCATGGCAGTGGCCTACCCGAAGACTGAAGAGGATATAAGAAAACTAATTCTTTTTGCAGGAGAGCACAAAATTGGTTTAATACCTAGAACAGCAGGAACCTCCCTGGCCGGACAATGTGTTGGGGACGGTATAGTAGTGGATGTCTCCAAAAATTTCACCAAGATTCTTTCTGTTGATGTAGATAAAAAACAAGTAACTGTCCAGCCAGGGGTAATCCGCGACGAGTTAAATCTTTATTTGGCGCCATATGGCCTATTTTTTGGACCCAACACTTCTACTTCCAACCGCTGTATGATAGGCGGAATGGTAGGCAATAACTCTTCAGGGACCACCTCCATACAATACGGGGTTACCCGTGATCAGGTGGTATCCCTACAGACCTATTTATCCGATGGCAGCAAGGTAGAATTTAAAGACCTGTCCTTGAACGAATTTCTGGGCAAAATGGCCTTGGATAATTTTGAAGGAAAAATTTACAACAGTCTTCATAAAGAGCTAAGCAATAAGGAAATACAGGCGGAAATTTTAAAGGAATTTCCAAAACCCCAGATACATAGACGCAATACCGGTTATGCTGTGGACGAGTTGCTCAAGAACAATATTTTTGGGGATAGTACCCAAGGCATAAACCTATGTAAATTATTGAGTGGGAGTGAAGGCACCTTGGCCTTTACGACAGAAATAGTGCTTCAATTGACCGAGTTGCCGCCAAAACTTTCCGCAATGGTGGTTACCCATTACAAAACTTTGGAAGATTGCTTGTTGGACGTTGCTCCCCTTATGACCCACAATCTGCATACCTGCGAAATGATGGACAAGGTAATTTTGGATTGCACCAAAAATAACCGTACCCAATTGGAGAACAGATTTTTTGTGGAAGGGGATCCCGCAGCTTTATTGATGCTGGAGGTTAAAGCGGATACCGAAGAAGATTTGGACAATCAACTTCAGCAGTTATTGGAGACCGTTAAAAAGTCGGGATTGAGCTATGCCAGCCCTATATTAAGGTTGGCCGATGTTAATAAGGCGATAGAACTTAGAAAGGCCGGATTGGGCCTTCTTGGAAATATAGTTGGAGACCGAAAGGCGGTTGCCTGTATAGAGGATACTGCGGTAGCCTTGGAAGACCTAAAGGATTTTATAGGGGAATTCACCCAAATAATGAAGGACTATAAGCAGGATGCGGTCTACTACGCCCACGCTGGGGCAGGGGAGTTGCATTTAAGGCCGATCTTAAATTTAAAGAAATCTGCAGATGTGGCCTTGTTCAGGTCCATTACTACAGACGTGGCCAAACTTACCAAAAAATACCATGGATCCTTTAGCGGGGAACACGGTGATGGAATTGTAAGGGCCGAGTTTATTCCACTTATGATCGGACAGAAGAATTATGAGCTCCTTAAACGGGTAAAGACCTATTTTGACCCCCATAATATCTTCAACCCCGGAAAAATTGTGGATGCCTATCCCATGGACGAGTCCCTGAGGTATGAAATTGACCGCGAAGAACCGGAAATAAAAACCTTGATGGATTTTTCCGATAGTGAAGGCATTCTAAAAGCGGCCGAAAAATGTAATGGTAGTGGGGATTGTAGAAAGACACATTTGGTATCCGGAGCCATGTGCCCCAGTTATCATGCCACCAAAAATGAAAAGGATACTACAAGGGGCCGTGCCAATACCCTGCGCGAATTTTTGACTTCTTCGGAAAAGACGAATAAGTTTAACAATAAGGAGCTAAAAGAAGTTTTTGATCTTTGTTTAAGCTGTAAGGCCTGCTCCAGTGAATGCCCTAGTAATGTTGATGTGGCCACACTTAAAGCTGAATTTCTTTATCAATATCAGGAAGAGAACGGGTACCCCTTAAGGGCGAAGCTTTTTGCCTATAATACCAAGTTTAATAAATTGGGAAGCAGTATGGCAGGTATTATCAATGCCATGTACGATTCCAAAATATTTAGCGGATTGCTTAAGAAGTCGGTCGGAGTAGCAGAGCAACGTAGTCTGCCAAAAGTCTATAAGTTCGATTTTGATAAGGAGCTTCAAAAAGCTAAGGTTCAGGCAAATACCACCAGGTCCAAAGTTGTGCTGTACATAGATGAATTTACCAACTATTTGGATGTTGATCTGGGTAGGGATGCTATTGAAGTGCTGACGCGATTGGGGTATGAGGTGGAACTTTTTTATGCAGAGAGTGGAAGGACCTATATTTCCAAAGGATTTTTAAAGCAGGCCAAAAAATTGGCGATTGGGAATGTGGATAAACTTTCGCAGCTAGCCGAAAAGGGACTTCCAATAATTGGATTGGAACCTTCCGCCATACTTACGTTTAGGGATGAATATAAGCGATTTGGTTTAGACAAAAAGAAGATGGATGCCGTTGCTGCCAATTCTTTTTTAATAGAAGAATTTTTGGCCAAAGAAATTCAGATAGGTGTTTTAACATCCGATCTATTTACCCAGGAAGCCAAGACTGTAAAGATCCACACACATTGTCATCAAAAGTCAATTTCCAATCAAAAGGTAACCTTCGACATATTGAATCTTCCAAAAAATTATACTGTTTCTATTATAAGTTCCGGATGTTGTGGTATGGCAGGGTCCTTTGGTTATGAAAAGGAGCATTATGAGGTAAGTATGCAGGTAGGGGAGCTAAAGTTGTTTCCGGCAGTGAGAAAGGCCAGTGAGGACGTGATCATAGCAGCCAATGGCACCAGTTGTAGGCATCAGATATATGATGGTACGCAAAGGAAGGCCTTGCATCCTATTTCAATACTAAAGGAGGCGCTTATAGCCTAATTTGTTTTATTAGTGAAACTCAATTTTGAGATGTCAGTAAGACGCACTGAAAATTGCAAGTTGAACTAATCCCGCCCTTTTCGGCGGGATCTAGGTTCAATACCTCGACCCTTGGGTCGATTCCTATTATTGGGTTCAGGGCCTGCCCTGAGGTTTGATACCTTTTATTCGCTAGGATCTTAAACTATAAATGTCAAGTTTTTAAAATAAATCACATATTTTCAGCCCTGTTCAATACTTTTAATAGTTGTTGGGCGGGGCTTTTTACAATTGTTTTGATAGCTTTAATGTGTTTTTATTAGCTAAACCAAATCAATGCATCGGTATTAGATTTTTGCTTTTTTGGGTGTTTTTTGGGGAGGCTTAACAGTAATGGATGTGGCGGCCAGCAATTCATGGATGTCCATACCCTTGAGTTCTTCATCTGCAAAGAAAGGAGAAAGTTTATCTGCACTATATCTATATATTTTCCAACGTTTAAAGGTGTATTCCAGGGCTGTAAGATTTTCTACCCAATCCCCGGAATTTAAATAGGTACATTTGCCTTGTTCACTTTCGAAAATTTCTTTTTTAGGTTGATGAATGTGACCGCAGATCACATAATCATAGTTCTTGTCGATGGCCAATTCCTTTGCGGTATGTTCAAAATTTTGAATAAATCCAACGGCACCTTTTACGCTGTTCTTAATTCTTTTTGAAAGGGAATATTTCTCGCGCCCCAATTTGCCCAAGATCCAATTAATGTTTCTGTTAATAAGAATTAATATACCGTAGCCATGTCTTCCCAGTTTGGCTACCCATTTTGCATTTTGCATGGATATATCAAAAACATCACCGTGAAAGAACCATGCCCTTTTACCATTTAATTCCAGCGTCAACTGATCTACAAAATGGATATTTCCCAATGATGTGCCACAGAATCTACGAAGCCTTTCATCGTGGTTCCCAACAATGTAGTACACTTCGGTACCATTAGTGGCCATTCCCATAATTTTTCTCAGCACTTTTAGGTGTGTGGCAGGGAAATATTTCTTGCTAAATTGCCAGATATCAACAATATCGCCGTTTAATATAAGTGTTTTAGGATTTATACTGTTCAAATAGGCCAGTAGTTCATCAGCATGGCAACCGAAAGTTCCTAAATGCACGTCTGAAATAACTACCAATTCTATTTGTCGTTTTTTCACGGAGGTGGAATTTTCTCAAATTAAACCTTTGGATTTAAATTTAAGGTGAAGACAAAATCAAATTAGGATAAGGAAATAGTTAAGTTTACATTAAGTTGATCCAATTCTGTTTTAATTTGCAATATGCAAGGTTTCTATTTTCGTATCTCTGTTTTAAGATTTACCTTTGGATCTTTGAGTTGGAATGACCCCTAAAACCATTTCATAACCACAAATTTTAACTACAAACATGGCAGGAAATACTTTTGGAACCCTTTTTAAACTATCTACGTTTGGAGAATCTCACGGTGTGGCCATCGGTGGCGTACTGGATGGTTGTCCGGCAGGAATTGAATTGAACCTAGAGGCCATTCAGGAAGATCTGGACAGACGTAAACCCGGTCAATCGGCCATCGTAACCCAACGAAAGGAACCCGATACCGTGGAGTTTTACTCTGGAATTTTTGAAGGGAAGACCACAGGTACTCCTATAGGGTTTGCCATACACAATACCAATCAAAAATCACATGATTATTCGCATATAAGGGACTCTTATAGACCTTCACATGCCGATTATGTATACGATCAAAAATATGGTTTCAGGGATTATCGCGGAGGAGGAAGAAGTTCGGCCAGGGAAACTGCCAGTAGGGTAGTTGCAGGAGCCATCGCCAAACAATTCCTGGGCGACATGAAAATAAATGCCTACGTTTCCCAAGTGGGCGAGCTTTCCTTGAACAAAAGTTATCAGGAACTCGATTTTTCACTTATCGAATCCAATCCCGTACGGTGTCCGGATACCGCCACCGCGGCAAAAATGGAGGAGTATATTAAAAAAATAAAAAAGGAAGGTGACACAGTTGGGGGGGTAATTACCTGCGTTATCCAAAATATTCCTGTAGGCTTGGGAGAACCAGTTTTTGATAAACTACATGCAGAACTGGGGAAGGCCATGCTATCTATTAACGCCGTTAAAGGTTTTGAGTACGGTAGTGGATTTGAAGGGGTAAAAATGAAGGGGAGTGCACATAACGATCAGTTCAATACCGATGGTAGTACCAAGACCAATCACAGTGGAGGTATTCAGGGAGGTATAAGTAACGGAATGGATATTTACTTCAATATTGCCTTTAAGCCCGTTGCTACTGTTATTCAGGCCTATGATACCATAGACAAGGAAGGAAACAAAGTAAGCACCCAAGGCAAGGGCAGGCATGACCCATGTGTAGTGCCCAGAGCAGTGCCAATAGTTGAGGCTATGGCGGCCTTGGTAATGGCAGATTATACTTTGCTGAACAGGACTATTAAATTATAGCCTTATATTTTTTGGTGCTTTGCACCACAAAATACTATCTTTCCAATCTAAATCATTGTTTTTATGAGGAAGTTGGAATTGCATTGGCAAATTATTTTGGGAATGCTGGGCGGAGTCCTTTTTGCTTTGGCCATGGTTCAGTTTGAATGGGGCCCTAAAATTGTCTCCGATTGGATTAAACCCTTTGGGAATATTTTTATTAATTCTTTAAAGCTCATTGCGGTTCCGTTGATATTGGCTTCCTTGATCAAAGGAGTTTCCGATTTAAAGGATATTTCCAAACTTTCAAAAATGGGGGGGAGGACCATCGGAATTTACATTATAACTACTGTTATTGCCGTTTCCATCGGACTCACCATAGTGAATATAATAAAACCCGGATCCTCTATTTCTGAAGAGACCAGGAACGAATTGGTGGAAAACTATAAAGGAGATGCCGATTCCAAAATATCCCAGGCCAACGAACAGAAGGAGTCTGGACCATTAAGGGCCTTGGAAGATTTGGTGCCCAGCAATATTTTTGCGGCAGCTGGTGACAATGGCAATATGTTACAGGTCATCTTTTTTGCTATTTTCTTTGGCGTGGGACTGATTTTGATACCGGCAGAGCAGGCCGATCCGGTAAAGAAATTTTTCGATGGCTTCAATGAGGTAATTCTTAAGTTGATAGATTTGATTATGTTGGCCGCTCCCTATGGTGTTTTTGCCTTGTTGGCGGCTCTGGTGGTGGAATCTCCCAGTTTGGATCTATTTAAGGCACTTGGATGGTATTCGATCAGTGTTCTATTGGGATTGATCTTGATGATAGGTGTTTATATTTCCTTTGTATGGATATTTACCAAACGCAAGCCATCATTTTTTGTAAACGGAATTTCTCCTGCACAATTACTGGCGTTTTCTACCAGCTCAAGTGCTGCCACATTACCTGTGACCATGGAAAGGGTAGAAGAGCATTTAGGGGTAGAGGAAGAGGTTGCCAGTTTTGTATTGCCCATTGGGGCCACTATAAATATGGACGGTACCAGTCTTTATCAGGCTGTTGCAGCGGTATTTATTGCACAAGCTTTTGGTATGGATCTTAGTTTTGGAGCCCAATTGGGAATCATAGTTACTGCCACCTTGGCTTCCATAGGCAGTGCCGCCGTACCGGGAGCAGGGATGGTGATGCTCGTCATTGTTTTGGCTCAAGCTGGGATTCCGGAAGCCGGACTGGCATTGATCTTTGCTGTAGACAGGCCATTGGATATGTGTAGAACGGTAGTTAATGTCACCGGAGATGCCGCGGTATCCATGATGGTGGCAAAGTCTGTAGATAAATTAGGGGAACCCAAAGTCAAGGAATGGAGCGATCATTACAAGCCGTCAAAATAACGAAAACTTCATTATTGCAGAATCCAATGCAAGCTAAGATGGCGAAAATTATTTTTGTTGCTTTGTAAATCCATTTGATTGTTCACATAATTTAGCGTAATCTTAATTGGACTTATGAAAAAACTTGCCTTGCACTGGCGAATCCTAATTGGTATGCTATTGGGATTGCTTTTTGGGGTATTAATGCTATATACATCGGGAGGTAAGCTGTTCATTCAAAATTGGATCAATCCGTTTGGCATTATCTTTATCAACTTACTGAAACTTATCGCCATTCCCTTAATTTTGGCTTCGATAATCAAAGGGATTTCAGATTTAAAGGATATTGCCCAATTCAAAACTATTGGTTTCCGCTCCGTAACCTTATTTATCACTACCACTATAGTGGCAATTATTATAGGTTTGGTGCTGGTCAATATTTTTTCCCCTGGCAAAGGTATCTCCGAGGAAACCGTTGCAAGGATTACCAATGAATATGTAGGTCGGCAAGGTGTACAGGCTAAACTGGCAGAAGCTTCCTTGCAAAAGGAATCCGGCCCATTACAGTTTTTATTGGATATGGTACCGGAAAATGCCTTTAGTGCAATGAGCGATAATAAACTAATGCTCCAAGTAATATTTTTTTCTGTATTTCTAGGGGTATCCATGTTGCTAATTGGGGAAGCCAAGGCTCAACCTTTAAAGACTCTTTTTGATTCCCTGAACGATGCGGTATTGAAAATGGTCGATTTAATTATGTTAACAGCACCCTTGGCCGTATTTGCCCTATTGGCCAATGTAGTGGTCAGCTCCGGAGATCCAGATTTATTATTGGCATTGGTTAAATATGCAGGAGTTGTTATTTTAGGGCTTTTTCTAATGATTGTTTTTTACTGTACCGTATTGACATTGGTAGCCAGAAAAAATCCCATTTGGTTTTTAAAGGCCATTAGTCCTGCACAACTTTTGGCATTTTCGACCAGCTCCAGTGCGGCAACCCTTCCCTTGACCATGGAAAGGGTAGAGAATGAGTTGGGTGTGGACAAGGAGGTTGCAAGTTTTGTACTCCCAGTTGGAGCTACTATCAATATGGACGGAACCAGTCTTTATCAGGGCGTAGCGGCAGTTTTTATTTCCCAGGCCTTGGGGCATCATTTGGAGATTACAGACCAATTAATGATAATATTAACAGCTCTTTTGGCTTCCATAGGTTCTGCTGCAGTACCGGGAGCTGGAATGGTAATGTTGGTAATTGTTTTGGAATCCATAGGGTTTCCCAGTGATAAGCTGGCAGTAGGCCTTGCCTTGATCTTTGCGGTAGACCGACCTTTGGATATGGCCAGAACAGTAATAAACGTAACGGGTGACGCCATGGTGTCTGTGGTAGTTGCAAAATCCGTAGGGAAATTGAATGATATCCCTAAATAAACAGAACCTCAAGGAGGTGCAATAAATAATAGTCGTGATGTTAAAGCAAGAATTGAGCAGGGAAATTATACAGGAGTATCCCAATGTATTTGCCATAGATGGCAACCTTGACAGGTTGGTGAAAAAAATTGAATTGCTCACCTATTTAAACCCCTTAAATATTGAAAAGGAAAAACATCGGTTTTTTTCATCCAAGTATGTGGATGAACCCATATTTAAGTATAAAAAATTACAGTTCGACCCATATAAACTAAACCGTTTGTTCTTCTCCCAGCGCTTGGAGCGCATAAAGGACGAACAAATACGGAAATTTTATCAAGAGGTAGTGTATTACTATGCCAATATGATACAGTGTATCGAGACTATTGGCCAGAATAAAAAATTCTATTACAATTCCCTTAGGGTTTACGGTACTCCTACGGAGAAAGATGTTCAAAACGCCAGGTTTATTCTGCACTTGGCTGATGAGCCGGATACCGAGGACATGGAAAAAATATATACCCCGGAGGATGCCAAGGTTTATTTTGAAGAGTTTGTACAGCAATATAATTTTCCTTTGAACATTTCCTTTTCCAATAGCATTGCCGCAGATGCCATGGTTAGCAATAATACCCAATCTCTCCTAATCAAGAAAAATACTATTTTTAGCAGAAACCAGCTGCTTACTTTGGCCAATCATGAGATTGGAGTGCATTTGGTAACTACCTACAATGGCATGATGCAGCCATTAAAAGTCTTTTCCAATGGTTTTCCAAAAAACGTGGAAACCCAAGAGGGTTTGGCGGTGTTTAGTGAATATATGAGTGGGGCCCTGACCTTGAAAAGATTAAAGGAGTTGGCCTATAGGGTCTTGGCTTCTGACAGTTTGATTAAAGGATATAGTTTTTCGGATACCTTCGACATGCTGCACGGGCAGTACAAATTGGATAGGAACAAAGCCTTTACCATAACCATGCGGGTCCACAGAGGAGGCGGATTTACAAAGGACCGCCTGTATCTAAGCGGATTGAAAAAGATTTATAAAAGACATAAAAACGGCTTGTCTATGGATGCTCTGCTAACAGGCAAGGTTACTATGGAATCTGAGGCCACAATAAACCGATTTAAAGACTTGGGCTTGGCAAATGATTTAACACATAACAATGTGGCCTTTAAGCGCAATTGCAATAAGAACTCTTCCTTGGATTTTATATTGGATAATTTGAAATAAGTGATAGGAAAGTTATATTTCCTTTGGTTGGGCATAAGCAGGCAGGCCAGCGTTAGTAAATATGTAGATTGGTCTAAGAAGGTTGTAAATTAAAGTTAAATTATTTTAAAGAGCCCTTGGAATAATAACTTAGATTTTGATATCTTTGTACCACCATTAAAAAAACATAGCAATCATGTTCGATTTTGACCAATATTTAGGGTTTTTAGCATTTTTGACCATCTTGACCATCGGGTTTTGGTTGATGATTTTTTTGTTGACTTTTGTAATTCCTTACTGGATAGGAGGTTCTATCTTGGAGATATTGAAAGAAAAGCGCGAAGCTAAAAAAGCGAAACGTAACCAATAGGGGCACGACGACTATATATTATAAGTAAAAAGGGAGCCGATCGGCTCCCTTTTTATGTTTAATGGCTTGAAACTTTTATCCTTCAAAGTCCATATCTTCCCCGCCCCCATTTCTGCCTTGCCTATTTCTATCATTCTTGTTTTGAGGTTGGTTGAACCTGTATTGAAAGGACAGGGTAATTTGCCTTTGCCTCCATTGAAATTCGCTATAGGTAGCAACATTTTCTGTTCTGGTATCCGTTATACGTTTTCTGCTATTGAAAATGTCCCCTACGTTCAACGTTAGGGATCCTTTGTCCTTTAAAATATCCTTGCTCAAGCCAAGATCCGAACTCAACATGCCCTTATTGGTATTTTGTGCATCTTCGGAAGGGCCCATATAAAAGAAGTTGGTCTGAAAATCGATTTTTCCCGGCAAGGGTATTTTTGCACTAAAGCGTGTAAACCAGGAGAAGTTGTTGGCATCAAAATTTTGGACTATTTCTTCATCCTGACTGTTAATATAGGTGAAATCCCCCTTCAAGTCCCTTTGGAAAGCATTAAGGTTCCAAGTCAATCTCCAGTTTCTTTTAGGGGTATAGGTAGTAGTGAACTCCATGCCCATACGTTCCTCGGTGGCTAAATTTATAGGGCTTCTTACTTGTACCGGCACTACAATGGGATTTTGTGGGTCGTCCGGATTTTCAATAGTTACAAAGTCGCCCGTTTCCCTGGAAACAAATTGGAATACTCCTGTAGACCTATTAAAGTATCCGGAGGTGGTAAAGGTAAACTTATCCCATCTTTTCAAATATCCCAAATCATATGAATCGGTAAACGTAGGATCCAAATCCGGGTTTCCTTGAAAAAGATTGGTGTTGCTGGATCTTGAAGGGAATGGATTGATAAATCTGGACCAAGGCCTTCTTAGTCGTTTGCTGTAGCTCAAGGTGACTTGTTCTTTTTCGGAGAATTCATACCCCAGAAATATGGACGGGAACCAATTTACGTAATCTTTATTAGTAAGTTTGTTTGTATTGACCAGTTCTATTCCTATATCGGAAGCCTCCATTCTCAATCCTCCCAGAATACTGAATTTGTTAAATTTGGTGCCCAATTGGGTGTAGGCTGCATTTACGTATTCCTTGTAATTTAATTCATTGCTAAAGTTGGGGTCGCTTGTAAAGTCACCATTTTGTTGCTGTATTCCAAAATCAAAATCTGTATTGTTATTGTTGAAGGTGCCGCGATAGCCCAATTCAAATTGGGATTGGTCATCCTTCCCAAAGGGGAGTACATAATCCATTTGTACCAATTGTGATACCTGTGTTTGATTATCTATGGTCCTTTCCGTATCCAAAGCAATATTATCGCCCAGGATAACCTCTTCTATTATAGAATTTTCATCATCCACTCCTTTGGAGTATTGATAATCGAAGGTAAGGGTGTGTCCTTCCTTTTCAAATTTCTTTTGGTAATTTAAAGAGTATTGAACTTCCTCCTCAAACTCGTCCTCAACGGTAAATCGGTTTCTTTGGATGGTAGGGGTCCTATTGGCATCAAAATTGGAAAAATCCACATTAACCGTGTTGTCCCCGTTGGATTTGCTAAATACTAAAGAATTGGTAATGCTGCTGGTCTCACTAAAAAACAATTCAAAACCAACATTGGTATTAAAGCTTTTGTCCTTTCTTTGGTAATCCCTTATTTCATTCTGATAACTCAAGGTATTGCCATTACTGTCAAAGTTCTCTTGATCGAACAACGCATTCCCTGGGCCGCTGCGGTAGCGGTAGGTGGTATTCGTAAAAATATTGAAGTTATCGCGCCTTAGATTTAGACTCAAGGAACCTCCATAGGTCTCAGGATGACCTGTATAAACATTGACCGAGCCATTTACCCCTGCGGTTTTGCTCTGCTTTAAAATTATATTCAAAATACCTGCCGTTCCTTCGGCATCATATCTGGCCGAAGGGTTGGTGATCACCTCTACTTTTTCTATGGCGTCCGCAGGCAACTGTTGCAAGGCCTCGGGGCTTAGGCCGGACAATGCCGATGGCTTGCCATTGATAAGGATCCTGACACTTTCGTTTCCCCTAAGACTAATATTGCCTTCCACATCTACGGAAACCGAAGGTACGTTGCTCAGTACATCGGTTACCGAACCACCTTTTACGGTTAGATCCGAACCAACGTTATATACTTTTTTATCCAGCCGTAATTCTACCGTGGTACGCTCGCCGACCACTTCCACTTCTGCTAACTGTGAAACGTCCAAAGCAAGACGTATTACGCCGAGGTCTTTGGAAGATCTTAGATTTTGATTTTCTAATTTATAGGATTTATAGGAGATATATTCTACACTAACGTTGTAGTTTCCGGGAGCAGTCTCCACTTCGAATTTCCCGTTGGCATCCGTAATTCCGCCAGTAACTTTATCAGGATTTCTAACATTTTGAAGTACCAAAGTGGCATATTCCAAGGGTTGATCCGTTTCTTGGTCCAAAACGGTGCCAGTTATTTTTATTGGTTCCTGCGGGCCTTGGGCTCCTTGAGCGTAACCCACTAAAGTGATAAGAAATAATGTAACTGGGAGTAGTTTGTTCATGTGCTATGTTTTGGATTTATTTTTTTTCTTCTTCTTTTTTTCCTTGACCTTTTTGAAACCATTTTTCTGCAGTTCTACAAAGGCCTCATATTTATCCGCAGGTAGTCCCGCCATAAGTTCTTCGTCCTGCTTTTGGGTAATTTTCTCATAACTTTCCCTCATTTTGTCTGCAGGAAGATCCAGTATCTGTAATTCAATTCTTTCCTGCAGGTACTTCTTTAAAGTGGTACTTAAAACAGCTTCTTCAAACGGATTTAAACCTAATTTCTCCGTAATTCCCGGCATTTCCTGATCCACAATTTGATCGGCTGTTAATTTTTCCGGCTCCTTGGGAGTTTCCTGTACTTGTGGAATACTGTTTCTTTGCCTGCCATACCCTCCGTATCCTCCGTATCCATATCCATACCCATTTCCGTAGCCATATTGGGCACTTAAAAAGGGAAAGGATAATACGATAAATACAACACTAAAAAATAATCTTTTGTCAGTTTTCATAACTTTACTGGTTAATGGGATTCCAAAATTAATAGATGGTTTAACCCTTAATGGTTAAATGTTTGTTAAATTGAGTATTTCAAGAACTGAGCCGTTCCGTGGCTCCAAGTGGACTGATTTACTGCGAAGTATTTAATATAATGGTAAATGCTTCCCTTACCAAGCATTTTAACATGGATACTAATTAAAAAGGTCCTTAATTTTTTCAGGAGGTCGTCCAACCACCCCTTTGTTGTCCTTGATGACGATAGGGCGTTCTATGAGTTTGGGAAACTCTACCATGGCGGCTATTACTTCATCGTCCGTCATAGATTTTCCCTTGAATTTTTCTTTCCAAACGGCTTCATTGGTTCGCACCAACTCCATAGGTGATATGCCCAAAATTTTTATAATGGCTGATAGATCTTTTTTGCTAGGTACGTTTTCAAGATATTTAATAATCTCATATTCGCTTCCGGAATTCTCTAGAATGGCCAATCCTTCCCTGGACTTCCCACATCTGGGGTTGTGATATATTTTAATCATATTTATTTAGTTTTAAGTTTTGGACTACAAGTTTCCAGTCTCCTTTTTGCTCTAGATAAACATCCTAAGTCCGAACACCGCAAACTATTTGGCCCCATTTAACTGTTAGTAATGCAATCATGGATCAACTTTCTTCCTTTTGCCCCATCATCATAAGATAGGCCTTTAAGAACTGATCTATATTGCCGTCCATTACCGCTTCTACGTTGCCCGTTTCCTCACCTGTACGCACATCTTTAACCAATTTGTATGGGTGCATTACGTAATTCCTTATCTGTGAGCCCCATTCAATTTTCATTTTGGAAGACTCAATTTCCTGTCTGGCTTCCATTTTTTTCCGCAATTCTATTTCGTACAATTGGGATTTGAGCATTTTTAGTGCGGTGGCCCTATTGTCGTGCTGTGATCTTGAATCTGAGCAAGAAATCTGAATCCCAGAAGGTTTGTGGGTAAGTTGTACCTTGGTCTCTACCTTGTTCACATTCTGTCCCCCGGCTCCACTGGATCTGGCGGTGGTAATCTCCACATCTGCCGGATTTATATCAATTTCGATGCTGTCGTCCACCAAAGGGTATACGTATACCGAAGCGAAAGAGGTATGGCGTTTGGCATTACTGTCGAAAGGGGAAATACGGACCAGCCTGTGCACTCCGTTCTCTCCTTTAAGCCATCCGAAGCTATAGTCCCCCTCGATTTCCAGAGTAACAGTTTTTATTCCCGCAACATCACCCTCCTGGTAATTGAGTTCTTTTACTTTATAACCATTCTTTTCACTCCACATCATGTACATCCTCATAAGCATGGATGCCCAATCACAGCTTTCGGTACCTCCGGCACCGGCCGTAATTTGGAGTATGGCCGTAAGTTCATCCCCTTCTGCCGAAAGCATGTTCTTGAATTCCAATTTCTCCAAGGCCTCAATGGTCTTATCGTAATGGGCTTCAACATCGGCTTCGGACATTTCACCTTCTTTCTGAAATTCCAAGAAAATCTCTAGATCCGTCACTAAGCTTTTGGCAGCGTCAAAGTCATCTACCCATTGTTTCTTGGACTGGATCAGTTTCATCTGCTCTTGTGCCTCTTGGGGATGGTTCCAAAAATCTGGGGCCAAGGTCTTTTCTTCCTCGTTTTCTATTTCTACAAGCTTGGCATCTATGTCAAAGATACCTCCTTAACGCACCAAGGCGATCAATGAGACTCTTATAATGGTCCGTGGTTATCATATCCTAATAATTTTCAGCCAAAAATAGGATTCTTTTTTTTGATTTTGGACCAAATGGGAAATGTTATTTATTGTTGCGCCTGTACCTCAACGGAATGGGAGGTTTTGTTAGCTCCATGGGAGTAAACTACCCCTTTTAATGGGGAGCAATCATTAAAGTCCTTACCGTGGGCTACTTTAATGTGGTTGTCATCTACCAATAAATTGTTGGTAGGGTCAAAGCCTACCCAGCCAACCTGAGGCACGTAGGTCTCGGCCCAAGCGTGCATCTGCGAGTCTCCAAAGTACCCATTTCCCTGATGCAAATATCCAGAAACATAGCGGGCGGGAATCTTATTGGCCCGGGCCAAGGCACAGAATAAATGTGCAAAATCCTGACATACACCTTCCGGATTTTCAAGGATTTCTTCCAAGAGGGTATTCACGTGGGTTACACCCGTGTTGAATTTTATAAACTGATAGACCCAGGTATTTAATTTTTGAAGATTATCAAATATACTTAGGGCAGGATCAAAAACAAATAGATTTTTTGAAGCTTGCGGCAAGGTTGTAAATTTCGTCTGGCCTAAAAAAGGCTCAAAATCTACCTTGAAATCCAAACTTTGAACAAGCTCATAATTGCTTGCAATATTAAAAACTGGCACTTGTCCAAAAGGATTGAAGCTTTTTTTCTTTAGTTTAAAAGTGGCCCTAAAATTTAATTTTTGGAATTTTTCCAGGGTATTGATCCGTACGGTCCGAAAACCATAGCCATTTTCCGAAAACTCATTTTTGGCACCCAATGAATTCTTAACATCAACACGCATCAATTCTTGTGTGTCGTTATTTTCGGGTACAATTAGAAATTGCCAAGAGGCATTTTCTACCGGATTTTCGTACTCATTTTCGGCATTATAGGTAATTGAATATTCAAAAGACATTTCAAGTGGTTCTTAATGCAAATGTAGGTCAATGGTTTAAAATCAATAGTTAAAAAACTCATTTTCCATTTTAAGGCTGATATGCACCAGATTATCGAGAATTTTTTCAATAAATGCTTGAATGTCCTCTTCAATTTCCTCGGCATATTTAAATTCATACTCCCCTTTAACTTTGCTTATTAAAAAGGCAGTGGAATTTTTGTTGGGAGTTTTGGATTCATCCAATACCCTAATATGTTTATGGACCTGGTTGATACTGTTGATTACCGATCTTGGACAATCTGGGTTTAATATTAAAAATTCCAAGGTAGAGATACTCGTAGGGGTCTTTTTGTAATACCTACGCATCATATCATAAGATTCCACACATTTGAGCAAGGTGATCCATTCAAAGCTATGACCTATTTTGTCGCCATAACTGCCTTTGGCCCTTACGGCATCATTGTATTTGGCGTTGATGATCCGAATTACCTGTGTAGCCCTTTCCAAATTTATACCAAGCATGATAATGGCGTATACTTCATCGTGCAAAAGTGTGCCCCGGATCTTGCCTCTTAAAATGGCAGTCATTTCAGTGACATTTACGGTAAAATCGTATAAACCCTTTTTGGTAAAATCCTCAACTGAATAATTGATTACAAAATGATAGAACTTATTAATGGCTTCGTATAGTTCGGTAGATATAAGGTCCCTGGCACTATTGGCATTCTCTCGCGCGCTTTTTACATTGTTGATCACAGAATAGTGTAGGTCTGGGTTTAGGCCAATATTGTAAAGAATATCCTCTTCCTTAAGAATTACGGAATCGTCCGCTATAGGTTCCCCTACAAAGAACATCATGGAACGCAGAACAAATTGTCTGGATTGGGAAAGTTCATTAGGCGCATCTAGAGACGAGAAATAATTTACGTTCAGGTATCTGGCAACATGCTCGGCGCGTTCAATATAACGCCCCATCCAAAAAAGGTTATTGGCAACTCTTGCTAACATAGGATTGTTTTATTTTTTTAATACCCAGGTGTCTTTGGAACCTCCTCCTTGTGAGGAATTTACTATGAGGTTTCCTCTTTTTAACGCTACCCTTGAGAGTCCTCCCTTAAGGACAAATTCCTTTTCATGACCCAAAAGTGTAAAGGTCCTTAGGTCTACGTGTCGTTGTTCAAAGGATTCACTATCGTCTATATAGGTAGGATGCACGGACAAGGACATAATGGGTTGTGCAATATATTTTCTTGGGTTTTGTTTTATCTCTTCCTGGACTACCTTAATTTCATCCTTAGTGAGTCGGTTGCCAATGGAAATACCATAACCACCTGCCTCGTCCACGGGTTTTATAACTAGTTCATGTATATGTTCCAATACATATTTAAGCTCATCGGGCCTGCTACAGTGATAGGTATGGACATTGTTTAGTATAGGGGTTTCGTCCAAATAGTATTTAATGATCTGTGGCATATAGGTATATATGGCCTTATCATCTGCTACACCGGTTCCAGGTGCATTTGCCAAACAAACGTTCCCCTTTCTATAGGCCGCGAACAGGCCGGGTACCCCCAGTGCCGACTCGGGTTTGAACTCTAATGGATCCATGTATAGGTCATCAACACGGCGATAAATTACATCAACTTTTATTGGGCCGCGGATAGTCTTCATATATACAAAGTCGTTCTCAACGAACAGATCCCGGCCTTCTACCAATTCTACACCCATGGCTTTGGCAAGATAGGAATGCTCATAAAAGGCAGAGTTGTACATCCCAGGGGTAAGGACCACACAATTGGGGACATCTACTCCTTTCGGTTTTACACTTTCCAGAATCTCCAAGAGGTTTTCGGCGTAATTGGTTACCGAATGGGTTTTGTAGTGGTTAAAAACTCCGAAAAGGGCCCTCTTTAAGGCCGTTCGATTGCAAATAACATAGCTTACACCGGAGGGACATCTAATGTTGTCTTCAAGTACATAATAATTGCCGTCTGAGTGTTTGATGATATCTGTGCCTGAAATATGATTGTAAATGCCTCCCGGTGGATCTACTCCTATCATTTGATGTAAATAGTTGGCAGAGGAGCTTATGAGGTCTAACGGGACTATCCCATCCTTGATAATTTTCTTGTCGTGATAAATGTCCCATAGAAACAGGTTCAAGGCCTTACTGCGCTGAATGGCCCCCGTTTCAATGATTTCCCATTCATCTTCGTCTATAATTCTTGGAAAAAGATCAAAAGGAAATATCTTCTCCTGGGTCACTTTATTGTCATAGACCTGAAAAGTTATCCCTTGGTTGAAAAATGAGGCCTTTGCCTTATTGTTCAACTGTACATATTCCTGTATGGAATGATTCCCGTACAAATCCAATAATTTTTGATAAACATTTTTTGCAACTCCATTGGAATCAAAAACTTCATCAAAAAGTTGGACATTCTTGTCATAAGATGAAAATATAGTTTTTACGTCCGATTTCATACGCCTATTTTCTTTGAAGATAACGTATTTATGAATCTTTTGAAATAATAAATTGAATTTACCAAGAGAATTATCTATAGTTGAAAAATTTAGGGGAAATATTATTGAAAATTATTTATACTGAGGGAAAATATTCCTTCTTGAGAATGTTATTATCCTTTTGTATAAATTTGGCAACTCGGTTAAAAAAACCGTTTAATATTTAATATAATTCTTGTTCTAGATGCAGATAAACCTTATTAGCGATACAGTCACAAAACCTACTTCTGGAATGTTGGATGCGATGATGCAGGCTAAAGTTGGCGATGATGTTTTTAAAAATGATCCTACTGTAAACAAGTTGGAGGAAATGATGGCAGAGTTGTTCGGAATGGAAGCGGCCTTATTTTTTCCAAGTGGTACCATGGCAAACCAAACCGCCATTAAATTACATACACAACCAGGGGAACAATTAATTTGTGATAAATACGCACATGTTTATAATTATGAAGGGGGAGGGGTGAGTTTCAATAGTGGCGTTTCCTGTAGGTTGGTGGACGGTCATAGGGGAATGATGACCGCAGCTCAAGTAAAGGAAGTAATAAACCCACCAGATTTTTATCATAGCCCATTAACTTCTTTGGTTTGTATAGAAAATACAACCAATAAGGGAGGCGGGGCCTGTTGGGATCTTGAAGAATTGAAGTCCATAAGAAAGGTTTGTGACGGGCATCATCTGAAATATCATTTGGATGGGGCGCGACTATGGAATGCCCTGATCGCAAAAAATGAATCACCCTTGGATTACGGGGCGTTGTTCCATACCATAAGCGTGTGTTTAAGCAAAGGTCTGGGATGTCCCGTAGGTTCTGTTTTGTTGGGCAGCAAAGAGCATATTGCGAAAGCACTAAGGGTAAGAAAGGTGCTCGGAGGTGGGATGCGACAGGTAGGTTACCTTGCGGCCGCCGGAATTTACGCCTTGGAAAACAATTGGGAGAGATTGGAGGAAGACCATAGGAAGGCCAAGGAAATAGGTGTTTTGCTAAACGGATTACCCTTCATTAAAAAGGTAGAACCCACGGAAACCAATATTGTGATTTTCGAAATTGATGAAAGGCATATGTCCCCTGATGATTTTTTGGACAAACTGAACAAAAGGGATGTTCACATCATCGGGATGGGCCAAAATAAATTGCGTATCGTTACCCATTTGGATTATACTGATGAAATGCACGAGGAATTTATGGGTATTCTTGCAAAATTATAGGCCAATGGTATCTGGCAATAAGGAAATGCTTGTTTTAAGATTTTTTATGCCATTTTCCATTCCGGCTTCGGAACTATAAAGCATGGATTTGCCCAAAATTTTACCTTCACTATTATTAAGAGTAAAAAGAAATTTGCCATTATAGTCGGTCTTGCGTTCAAAAACCGAAGATTGCCCAATCAAGACCTTAAGATTGGCAATGGTCTTGTCAATATCTTCCCTGGAATTAAAGGGGATACTGTTCAGAAGTGTTTGTCCACTTTCCGACTGCAGACTAAAGGTGTATGATGTGTCCGATTCCTTTTTTATTTTTAGCATAGCCTACGGCAACTTTTTTTAAAGTTACATAAAAAAATGTGAATCCTTAATTTAATCAATCTTATCTCTGCAATTTTCCTTTTCCTTAGAATTGGACCTGTATTTGGGTTGGAAACCTCTAGGGGAGGCCATTTTTTTTGGGGTAGTTGGCACCTAGCTGGGCAAGGAGCGGTATATAACGAAAGCTTATATTTTGGTTACCTACAATAGGATGATTGACAAGGGATGGGACAGTCATTTAAAAAGGCGCCCAAATAGCCTTTAAATTTAGCCTTTGGACGCCCCTCAGTGTATATTTTAAAAATTATTTTGCATCTTCAGGTAGCCCGTATGTATCTACCACATAATCCAGGTCCTTATCACCCCTACCACTTAAATTGACTAAAATGGAGGATCGTGGATTTTGTTGTGCCAATTTTATGGCATATGCCACAGCATGGGCACTTTCCAGTGCAGGGATAATACCTTCCAAGCGACTCAATTCATAAAAGGCATCCACGGTTTCCTGGTCGGAAACAACGTCATAGGTTACTTTTTTAAGGTCTTTTAGCATACTGTGTTCAGGGCCAACTCCTGGATAATCCAGACCACTGGCAACGGAATGCACTGCTCCCGGTTCCCCTTTATCGTCCTTCAGCATATAACATTTAAATCCGTGGATGATTCCTGGGCTGCCCAGGGTCATTGTAGCGGCATGTTCGCCATAATCCATAGAGCGGCCACCCGGTTCTACTCCGTATAAGGTACATTCCGGTTCATCCAAAAAGGAGGAGAATATCCCCATGGCATTACTTCCCCCGCCAACACAGGCTACTACTTTATCAGGTAATTCTCCCGTCATTTCAAAAAACTGTTCTTTGGCCTCTATACCTACTACCCGCTGAAAATCCCGTACCATCATGGGGAAGGGATGTGGTCCAACCACAGAGCCTATACAATATATGGTACTTATAGGGTCCTTTAAATATGCCTCAAAGGCAGAATCCACGGCTTCTTTCAAAGTTCTTAAGCCATGGGAAACAGGTACTACTTTTGCCCCAAGAATTTTCATCCGAACTACATTGGGATGTTCTTTGGCAATATCGACTTCTCCCATATGTATCTCGCATTCCAATCCAAAATAGGCGGCTGCAGTTGCCAAGGCAACTCCGTGTTGTCCTGCCCCTGTCTCTGCAATTAGCTTCTTTTTGCCCAAATGTTTTGCCAAAAGCGCCTCACCCATACAATGGTTGAGTTTATGTGCCCCGGTATGGTTCAGGTCCTCACGTTTAAGATATATTCTTCCTCCGTATTTTTCGGAGAGCCTGTTGCAGTAATATACGGGCGTTGGCCTGCCTTGATAGTGTTTGCGAATACTTCGGAGCTCAGAAATAAAATTGTGCGATTTGCTTATGGAATAATAAGCGTCCGTAATTTTTTTCATTTCCTCTTCCAAAACCGGCGGGATAAAGGATCCACCGTATTCTTTAAAAAAACCATTTTCGTCCGGATAGGTCTTAAAATAATTGTCCGTCATCATAAGGAGAATATTGTAATTGTTAATAAAGGTTTGTGGCTAATAAAAATGCCCTTACAATTATAATGAATTTTAAGTGAATACCCCTTTTTAGTTACAGGGAATATGGGTTCTTATGGGCAGGAATATGGTATTTGGCAATTGCCAAAAAAAGTAGCTATGCCAGAATAAAATTCTGGCTTTAGATATTGAAAAAGACGGGCTCCTAGGGGTTAAAATTACATTTTACTGTTCCTCTTAAGAAAATCCAAATACTTTTCTACATCTACTTTGGAACCGTAACCAGAGAGTGAGGCCACTTCTTTTTCTTCGGAGTTGACCAAGCTTATCAATGGAAAAACGCCTTTTTTATTCCATTGGGACAATAGGGCCTTGTTCTGTTGCATTTCCTTGGCACTAAGAAGTTCTTTCTTTCTTGGAAGATCCACGTATAATAGCACATAGTCCTTGGCCACTTCCTTAAATTGACTGGTATCGAAAAGGTCCTTTTTTAAGGCCTTACAGGGCGAGCACCAATCACTACCAGTAAAGTACATAAGAATGTTGGAGTTGGTTTTTTTTGCCACTACTTGTGCATTGGCGTAATCGGTCAGCCAATCATTTTCCTTGATGTCGTCACTATTATTTTGTGCATTAACAATAAATGGAAATAGAAGTAGTAAGAAAAAATTCTTCATTATTACAAGTTTTGATTAAAAAGGCTCTGCTAAACTTACTAAAATTTATTTTAAAAACGAATCCATTCCAGGAATGTTGGGCATTCCTTCCTTGGCGACTGCGGCCAATTCGGTCTCATTTATGGTGGTGGCCTTTTCTATAGCCTTGTTAAGGGTGAGGATCAAATAATCTTCCAGTTGTTCCTTGTCCTGTAAAAGACTATCGTCTATAGCAATGGATTTAATTGTTCTATTGGCCGTTATACTTACCTTCAGCAATTGATCAGGAGATTGCTCGTCAAGTATTACAGTATTCATTCTTTCTTTGGTGGCCTTTACTTTTTCTTGGGTTTCCTTTAATTTTCCCAACATGCCCATCATATCTCCAAACATAATTATAGATTTAAAATATTCTTAAGCCAAAATTACTAAAATGATCGGGATATATTGAAATTTAAGACTACAGTTATTCTTTGGGATACTTTGAGGGGGTGGATAATATTATAATGGATAAACAACACATTTAAACAGGTCGATTGCATTTAAATATTATTTTTGCGCTTTCTTATTAAACATACCACACTCATGCAGCGGGAATTAAAAACACCAAGTGCTAAAAAGATTGAGAAGCAATTAATAAAGCACAATGATGTAAGGATCGATGATTACTATTGGCTGAACGAAAGGGAAAATCCGGAAGTCATAGCTTTTTTGGAACAGGAAAATGCATACTACGAGGCAATGACGGCCCATACCAAGGAGCTTAAG
>TARA_R100000935_G_scaffold48887_2_pt1 | contig 48613 bp, 44 predicted proteins | sample TARA_R100000935 | Tara Oceans TARA_R100000935 (sample SAMEA2621502) | marine metagenome | biome: marine biome (ENVO:00000447); feature: surface water layer (ENVO:00002042); material: "saline water (ENVO:00002010), including plankton (ENVO:xxxxxxxx)" | depth 5 m
CCTCCTACATCTTCACCAGCGAAAGCGTCTCTGAAGGCCATCCCGACAAGGTCGCCGATCGGATTTCCGACACGGTGGTCGACGCCTTCATCGCCGCAGAACCCCAGGCGCGCGTCGCCTGCGAGACCCTGGTGACCACCAACCGGATCGTCCTGGCGGGTGAAGTCCGCGCGGGCCGTCCTGGCGCGTCCAAGGCCGAGAACAAGGCCATGACCAAGGAGATCGTCAAAAGCCTGGAGCCCAAGGTCCGGCAGGCGGTCAAGGATATCGGCTACGAACAGAAGGGCTTCCACTGGGAGAAGGCCAAGTTCGCCTGCTACCTGCACCCCCAGTCCGAGCACATCGCCCAGGGGGTCGACGCCAGCGACAAGAAGGACGAGGGCGCCGGCGACCAGGGCATCATGTTCGGCTACGCCTGCGACGAAACGCCCGAGCTGATGCCCGCGGCCCTGCAGTACTCGCACAACATCCTCAAGAAGCTGGCCGATGTGCGCCATTCGGGCGAGTGCCCGGTGCTGGAGCCCGACGCCAAGAGCCAGGTCACCCTGCGCTATGAGGATGGCAAGCCCGTCGAGGTGCTGAAGATCGTCGTCTCCACCCAGCACAAGAAGAAGATCGGCGCCCACTCGGCCACCCCCAAGCGGGTGCAGGAGCTGATCAAGCCCTATGTGGAAAGCGTGATCCCCGAGGGCCTGATCACCCGCAAGACCCAGTGGCTGGTCAATCCCACCGGAAAGTTCGAGATCGGCGGTCCCGACGGCGACGCCGGCCTGACGGGCCGCAAGATCATCGTCGACACCTATGGCGGCGCAGCCCCCCATGGCGGCGGCGCCTTCTCGGGCAAGGACCCCACCAAGGTGGACCGTTCGGCGGCCTATGCCTGCCGCTACCTGGCCAAGAATGTGGTGGCCGCGGGCCTGGCCCGCCGCTGCACCATCCAGATCAGCTACGCCATCGGCGTGGCCCAGCCCCTGTCCTTCTATGTGGACCTGCACGGCGAGGCCTCCGTGGACCCGGCCAAGCTTGAGGCCATCCTGCCCGGGCTGATCGGCGGCGCCACGCCCCGGGCCATCCGCGAGCACCTGGGCCTCAACCGCCCCATCTACGCCCGCACCGCGGCCTACGGCCATTTCGGCCGCGCCCCGGAGGCCGACGGCGGCTTCTCCTGGGAAAAGACCGACCTGGTCGACCAGCTGAAGAGCCTGGCCTAAAGACCTGCAGCCCGGCGCGCCGCCCCGCGACAGGGGCCGCACGCCGGGCTATGGCTTCCCCCCCATGACGTCAGACTCTCATCCCCCGATGCGCTCCTTCGGGCGCATCAAGTCGCGCCCGATCAAGCCGCGGCAGGCCGCCCTGATGGACAGCCTGCTGCCGGACATCCGCTGTCCGGCCGAGCCCTTCGATCCCCTGACGCTGAAGCCAGGCGCCGATCAGGTCTGGCTGGAGATCGGTTTTGGCGGCGGGGAGCACCTGGCCGCCCAGGCGGCCAGGTCGCCGGACATCCTGATCCTGGGGGCCGAGCCCTTTCAGAACGGCGTGGCCTCAGCCCTGCGCCATATCGACGAGCAGGGTCTGTCAAATGTGCGCCTGCACGACGGCGACGTCCGCGACCTGATGGCCCGCCTGCCGGACGCCTGCCTGGACCGGGTGTTCATCCTGTTCCCCGACCCCTGGCCCAAGGCGCGGCACAATAAGCGCCGGCTGGTGCAGGCCGAGCTGATCGAGGATCTGGCCCGGCTGATGAAGCCGGGCGGGCGCCTGCGCTTCGCCACCGACTGGGCCGACTATGCCGACTGGACGCTCGAGCGGTTCCTGGCCAGTCCGCATTTCGACTGGCCCGCCGTCCGGGCCGATGACTGGCGGACGCCGCCGGCCGATCACATCACCACCCGCTATGAGGAAAAGCGCCTGGGCGACTGCGCCCCCGTGTTCCTGGACCTCGTCCGCGCCTAGTGCGTGATCCATGAAAAAGGGGCGGTCAGCACGCTGACCGCCCCCTCGCGATTTCAAACAGCCGTCGACGATTACGACTTGGCGTTCTGCGCCCGCTCGATGCCGGCGCGGATCAGGGCGGCGGTCTCGTCGGGATCGGCCCAACGGACGATGTCGACGCTCTTGCCCTTCTCCAGGTCCTTGTAGTGCTTGAAGAAGTGGGCGATCTGCTCGGTCAGGATGGTGGGCAGGCCGCGCCAGGATTCCACGCCGGTGTAGAAGGGGTGCAGCTGGTCCACCGGCACGGCCAGGACCTTTTCGTCGGCGCCGGCCTCGTCGGTCATCATCAGCGTGCCCACCGGACGGCAGCGGATGATCGCGCCGGGCACCACGGGCGTCGGCCCGACCACCATCACGTCCATCGGATCGCCGTCTTCCGACAGGGTGTGGGGGATGAAGCCGTAATTGCCCGGATAGAACATGGCCGTGTGCAGGAACCGGTCGACCAACAGCGCGCCCGACTCCTTGTCGAGTTCATACTTCACCGGCTCGCCGCCCTGCGGGATCTCGATGATGGCGTTCACGTCGTAGGGCGGGTTCACGCCGATGGCGATCTTGGAAAGGTCCATGTTCGAAATGACTCTTGTGATCTGTCTCGGGGAGGAGAAGGCCTCCCATAGGGCCAAAACCGGTCTGGGGAAACGGGGTTTGGCGCCCAGGCGCCGATCGGCGCCGACGCCGGCGCTCCTCGCGTCGCGTCTTCCTGATCGCTTCAGGGGGCGGCGACCTGGTTGCGGGGGTCACGGGAAGGGTGACAAGCCCGTTGCAAGGGCCTATATTTGCGACAACATCGTCCGATAGCGCTGGATAGCGCTTTCGAGCGGCGGGCTCCGGCCCAGCCGCTTTTTTCTTTGCCTGAGGACGGCTGGAGTGATGCGCGGCAAGACCGCAGAGGACCTGAGACTGCTGGAGCTGCTCGACCCCGTGGCCGAGGCGGCGGGCTATGAGATCGTGCGCCTGCGGCTGATGGGCGGCGCCGAACAGCGGCGGCTGCAGATCATGGCCGAGACGCCTGAGGGCGTCATGAACGTCGAGGACTGTGCGGTGCTGTCGCGGGCGATCTCCGAGATCATGGACGCCGCCGACCCCATTACCGGCGAATATGTGCTGGAAGTCTCCTCGCCGGGCATCGACCGGCCCCTGACCCGGCTGAAGGACTTCGACGTCTATGAGGGCCATGAGGCCAAGCTCGAGCTGGATCGCATGGCCGAGGGCCGCAAGCGCTTCCGCGGCGTGCTGGCCGGGACGGACGAGGGCCAGGTCTGCCTGGACCTGGAGGGCGAGGAGGAGACCGTGCTGGTTCCCTTCGACTGGATCGCCGAGGCCAAGCTGGTCCTCAGCGACGAACTGATGAAACGCGGAGCCGAACAGCGCGCCCAGCGCCTGGCCTCCGACGACCCTGCATCCCACCAAGAGGATTGAACCCATGAGCCTGACCGGCATCTCCGCCAACCGGCTGGAGCTTCTGCAGATCGCCGAGGCGGTGGCCCGCGAAAAGTCGATCGACAAGGAGATCGTCATCGAGGCGATCGAAGAGGCGATCCAAAAGGGCGCGCGCTCCCGCTACGGGGCCGAGCACGACATCCGGGTGAACATCGACCCCAAAACCGGCGAGACCGTGATCAAGCGCGTGGTGACCGTGGTCGCCGATGACGCCGCCTGGGACGAGGAAGCCGGCGAAGAGGCGCCTCCCGGGGTGATGCGGCTGGCCGAGGCCCTCCGCAACGACCCCAAGGCCTATGTGGGCCAGGTCTATGAGGAGGTCCTGCCGCCCTTCGAGTTTGGCCGGGTGCAGACCCAGATGGCCCGCCAGGTGGTCACCGGCAAGGTCCGCGAGGCCGAGCGCGAGCGCCAGTACGAAGAATTCAAGGACCGGGTCGGCGAGATCATCAGCGGCGCAGTCAAGCGGGTCGAGTACGGCAATGTGGTCGTGGACCTGGGCCGTGGCGAAGGCATCATGCGCCGGGACCAGTCGATCCCCCGCGAGAACTTCAACATCGGCGACCGGGTCCGCTGCTACATCTATGACGTCCGTCGCGAGGCCAAGGGTCCGCAGATCCTGCTGTCCCGCGCCCATGGCGGCTTCATGGCCAAGCTGTTCGCCCAGGAAGTACCCGAGGTCTATGACGGGGTGATCGAGATTCGGGCCGTGGCCCGCGATCCCGGCAGCCGCGCCAAGATGGCGGTGGTCTCCAACGACTCTTCCATCGATCCTGTCGGCGCCTGCGTCGGCATGCGCGGCAGCCGCGTCCAGGCTGTGGTCGCCGAGCTGCAGGGTGAGAAGATCGACATCATCCAGTGGAGCCCGGACGAGCCCACCTTCATCGTCAATGCGCTCGCCCCGGCAGAGGTGTCCAAGGTGGTGCTGGACGAGGAGGACGAGCGCGTCGAGGTCGTGGTGCCCGACGAGCAGCTGTCGCTGGCCATCGGCCGCCGCGGCCAGAACGTTCGCCTGGCCAGCCAGCTGACCGGCTGGCAGATCGACATCATGACCGAAAGCCAGGAGAGCGAGCGCCGCCAGCGCGAGTTCGCCGAGCGCACGGCCCTCTTCCAGGAAGCCCTGGACGTGGACGAAGTCATCGCCCAGCTGCTGGTCACCGAGGGCTTCGCCACCGTCGAGGACGTGGCCTATGTGGAGACCGCCGAAGTGGCCTCCATCGAGGGCTTCGACGAGGACACCGCCGAGGAAATCCAGGCCCGCGCCCGGGACTTCCTGGACCGCGAAGCCGCCGAATACGACGCCAAGCGCAAGGCGCTCGGCGTGGAGGACGGCCTGCTGGAGATCGCCGGCGTCACCCTGCCCATCGCCGTCGCCCTGGGCGAGGGCGAGGTGAAGACCGTCGAGGACCTGGCCGACCTGACGCCGGATGACCTGCGCGGCTGGTACGAGAACCGCAATGGCGAGCGCGTGCGCGAAGCCGGCATCCTGGAGAGCTTCGGCCTGGAGCCCGCCGACGCCGAGGCCCTGATCGTCCGGGCCCGGGTGGCCATGGGCTGGATCGAGGCGCCGCCGGAGCCGGAGCCCGATCTGGAGGATCTCGCCCCCGAGCTCACCGAGGAAGAAATGGTGTTCGGCCGCGCCGGCGCCGCCAGCCCGGCGGCCGCCGAGGCTGAGGCCGAAGGCGAAGCAGAAGCTGAAGCTGAAGTTGAAGCGGACGCCCCGGCCCCGGCCGAGGACGCGGACGAGAACTAGCGCCCCGTGTCAGAGCCCGATCCGAACGCACAAGACCCGGAGCCTCAGGATTCCGCCGTCTCGTCCCGGGTCGGGCCGGCCACCCTGGCGCAGGCCGCCCGCGCCCGGCGCGACGTGGTCACCGGCGGGACCCGCGATGAGGCCGAGCTGATCCGGTTCGTGATCGCCCCGGATGGCACGGTGACGCCGGACCTGGGGCGCAAGCTGCCCGGCCGAGGGGTCTGGGTGGCCGCGGACCGCGCCTCGGTGGAGACAGCGGCGCGCAAGAACCTGTTCGCCCGATCGGCCAAGACCCAGGCCAAGGCGCCGGCGCAGTTGGCCGATCAGGTGGAGGCGCTCCTGCGGCGCCGGGTTCTGGACGGCCTGGGGCTTGCACGGCGCAGCGGGACGCTTATCTCAGGCTTCGAGAAGGTTTCGGCCGCCTTGACCTCCGGTCAGGCCGCCTGGCTGATCGAGGCCGCCGACGGCGCCGCCGACGGCCGCCGGAAGATTTTCTCCGCCCTGCGGCGCGCCCCGCGCCCCGTGGGCCAGGTCGGCCTGTTCACCTCGGCGGAATTGGGTTTGGCCTTGGGCCTGGAGAATGTGATACACACCGCCTTCCTTGCGGGGCGTACCGCCGATCGTTGGGCGCTGGAAGTCCGGCGCCTGGCAGGGTTTCGCCCGCTCCTTCCAGAGAGTTGGCGCGAGGAGCCGTGACGAGGCGGGCGGAACTTTGCGGTTCCGCGCGTCATATCTGTTTGGACGATTAGAAGACGGCCGGCTCATCCGGCCGGCAAGTAAAGCGAGCGCATGAGCGACGACAAAGATAACGGCCGAGCCCCTGGCGGACGCCCGCCTCTGACCCTTAAGCCCCGCGGTGCGGGCTCGGTCAGCGCAGGGACGGTGAAGCAGAGCTTCAGCCATGGCCGCTCCAAGACAGTGGTCGTGGAGACCAAGCGTCCGCGCACGCACGCGCCGGCGCCCAGCAATCTCGCTGGGCCGTCTTCCTCTGAGCGGCGGGGATCTGACTCCCGTCCGCAGTCGCGCGGTTCAGGCGACACCTCCGGCCTGTCGGCCGAAGAGGTCCGCGCCCGTCAGGCCGCCATTGATCGCGCCCGGGAGCAGGCCCTGCTGGCCGCCCAGGCCAAGGCCCGCGAAGAGCGCGAGCGCGCCGAGCGTGACGCCGCGGCCAAGGCGGCTGAAGCCGCTCAAGCCCAGGCCGCCCAGGCGCCGAGCGAGCCGCCCAAGGCTGTCGAGGCTCCTGCGCCCGCGGCTGAAGCGCCTGCGCCCACGCCACCCGTGGCCAAGGCCGAAGCGCCCGCCGCCCCTGCGCCGGCCGCCGAGCCTCGTCCCCGCGCCGCGGCCCAGGCGCCTCGCGGCGACGCGCCGGCCCGTGCGCCGGCCGCGGGCGGCGGACAGACCCGCTCCTACACTCCGTCGCCTGAGCGCCGGGACGACCGGGCCAGCACCACCACCTATCGCCCGCCGCGGCCGCGGTTCGACGCCACCAGCTTCAACCAGCGCGCCCCGCGTCCCGACCGGGACGGGCCGCGCACTGAGGCCCCGGCCGCCGATCGCCCCCGTGAGGATCGCTCCACCCCCAGGGGCGAGCGTCCCGCCGCCGCTGGCGGCGACACGGTCCGCTATTCGGCCCTGACGCCCCGCCCGGCCCCGCCGCGGGACGGCGCCCGTGGCGCTGGCCGTCCGGTGGCGCCTGGCGCCCCGCCGGCCACCCCTGAGGTTCAGCGCGCCGCCCGTCAGGCGCCGCGCCCCGGCGCCGCCAATCTCGACCGCCGGCCCGAGGAAGAAGACGACCGCCGCGGCAAGCCCCCGGCGCCTGGCAAGGCCATCAGCCGCGGCAAGGGCGCGCCCCAGCGCCGCGAAGGCCGCCTGACCATCCAGGCCCTGGCGGCCGGCGATGAAGGCGCGGTCGAGCGCATGCGCTCCCTGGCCTCAGTTCGCCGGGCCCGGGAACGGGAGCGCGAAAAGCGCAAGGGCGGCGGCCAGGAAGCGGCCCGCGTGGCGCGCGAGGTCGTCATCCCCGACGTGATCACGGTGGGCGAACTGGCCAACCGCATGACCACCCGCGGCGTCGAGGTCATCAAGTTCCTGATGCGTCAGGGCGTGATGATGAAGATCAACGACGTCATCGACTCCGACACCGCCGAGCTGGTGGCCACCGAATTCGGCCACACCGTGAAGCGCGTTTCGGAATCCGATGTCGAAACCGGCTTCCTGTCCACCGACACCGATGACGCCGATGCGCCCCTGCGCTCGCCGGTCGTCGCGGTCATGGGCCACGTCGACCACGGCAAGACCTCGCTGCTGGACGCCCTGCGCTCGGCCGACGTCGCCTCGGGCGAACATGGCGGCATCACCCAGCATATCGGCGCCTATCAGGTGCGGCTGGAGGACGGCAACCGGGTGACCTTCCTGGACACCCCTGGCCACGCGGCCTTCTCGGCCATGCGCGCCCGCGGCGCCAATGTCACCGACATCGTCATCCTGGTGGTGGCGGCCGATGACGGCGTCATGCCGCAGACGGTCGAGGCCATCCAGCACGCCAAGGCGTCTGGCGCCCCGATCATCGTGGCCATCAACAAGATCGACAAACCCGACGCTGTCCCGACGCGGGTGATCAACGAGCTGCTGCAGCACGAGATCGTCGTCGAGCGCCTGGGCGGCGAAACCCAGGTGGTCGAGGTCTCGGCCCTTGAGAAGCTCGGCCTGGACGACCTGCTGGAAGCCATCCTGGTGCAGTCCGAGGTCATGGACCTGCGGGCAGATCCCAACCGCACCGCCGAGGGCGTGGTCATTGAGGCCAAGCTCGATCGCGGCCGCGGCGCGGTGTCCACCGTCCTGGTCAAGCGCGGCAGCCTCAAGCGCGGCGACATCGTCGTGGCCGGCGCCAACTGGGGCCGGGTCCGCGCCTTGTTCAACGAGCGCGACGAGCAGCTGGATGCGGCCGGTCCCTCCACGCCGGTGGAGGTCCTTGGCCTCGACGGCACGCCGGAGCCGGGCGAACCCCTGGCCGTGGTGGAGAACGAGGCCCGCGCCCGCGAGATCACCGAATACCGTCAGCGGGTGAAGCGCGAAAAGTCCGGCTCGCCGGTGGCGGGCGCCTCCCTGGCCGACATGATGGCCAAGCTCGCCGACAAGAAGGTCTCTGAGCTGCCGGTCATCGTGAAGGCCGACGTGCAGGGTTCGGCCGAAGCCATTGTCGGCTCGCTCGACAAGATCTCCACCGACGAGGTGCGTGCGCGCATCATTCTGTCGGGCGCCGGGGCGATCAGCGAAAGCGACGTCATGCTGGCCAAGGGGGCGGGCTCGCCCATCCTCGGCTTCAATGTCCGCGCCTCCAAGCAGGCCCGCGATCTCGCCGAGCGCGAGGGCGTGGAGATCCGCTACTACTCGATCATCTACGACCTGATCGACGACATCAAAGGCGTGCTCTCGGGCATGCTCACGCCGATCCAGCGGGAAACCTTCCTGGGCAACGCCGAGGTCCTTCAGGCCTTCGACATCACCAAGGTGGGCCGCGTCGCCGGTTGCCGCGTCACCGAAGGGGTGGTCCGCAAGGGCGCCCGGGTGCGGATCATCCGTCAGGACGTCGTGGTGCTGGAGCTGGGCGTCCTGCAGACGCTCAAGCGCTTCAAGGACGAGGTCAACGAGGTCCCCAACGGCCAGGAATGCGGCATGGCGTTCCAGGGCTTCCAGGACATCAAGGTCGGCGACACCATCGAGTGCTTCAACCTCGAAGAGGTCAAGCGCACCCTCTAGATCGATCCCCGCCCCTTGGGGACCGAACGAAATTAGGGCCGGAACGCCAGCGCGTTCCGGCCCTTTTCTTGTTGGCTGTTCGTCGCCGATGACCGGCGCTCAGACGTCCTGCGGCAGTCGCGCCTTCAGCTCATCCAGCCAGACCCGGGCCGAACCATCGGACGGCGCCCGCCAGTCGCCCCTGGGCGAGAGATTGCCGCCGGAGACCACCTTGGGCCCATTGGGCATGGCCGAGCGCTTGAACTGGCTAAAGCCAAAGAAGCGGGTGAGGAACACCTCCAGCCAGCGGCCGATGGTCGGCAGATCGTAGGCGTTGCGGGCTTCCGGCGGGAAGTGAGGCGGCCAGGCGCCGGCGGCGGCGTCCCGCCAGGCGTGCCAGGCCAGGAAGGCCACCTTGGACGGCCGCAGTCCAAAGCGGGTGATGTAATAGAGGTGGAAGTCCTGCAGCTCGTAGGGGCCGACGATGGCCTGGGTCGACTGGATGGCGCCCGCCGCATCGGCCGGCACCAGCTCCGGCGAAATCTCGGTGTCGAGCACCGACAGCAGGATCTGATTGGTGGCCGCCTCGAACTGCCCGTGGGCGGCGACCCAGCGGATCAGGTGCTGGATCAGCGTCTTGGCCACCGAGCCGTTGACATTGTAGTGGCTCATCTGGTCGCCGACGCCATAGGTGCACCAGCCGAGCGCCAGCTCCGACAGGTCGCCTGTGCCGAGCACCAGGGCCCCGCGCTGATTGGCTGCGCGGAACAGATAGTCGGTGCGCAGGCCCGCCTGCACATTCTCAAACGTCACGTCATAGACCGGCTCGCCGCCAGCGAAGGGATGCCCCAGATCGCTCAGCATCTGGCGGGCGGCCGGCGTGATGTCGATCTCCTCGGCCGTGGCGCCGATGGCCCGCATCAGGGCCCAGGCGTTGGACTTGGTGGAGTCCGAGGTGGCGAAGCCCGGCAGGGTGAAGGCCAGGATATTGGCCCGGGGCAGGCCAAGCTGGTCGCAGGCCTTGGCCGCCACGATCAGGGCGTGGGTGGAGTCCAGGCCGCCGGAGACGCCGATGACGATCTTCTCGGTGCGGCTGGCCTTCAGGCGCTGGGCCAGACCCTCCACCTGGATGTTGAAGGCCTCATAGCAGTCCTCGTCCAGGCGCACCGGATCGTCGGGCACGAAGGGGAAGCGGTCCAGGCGACGCATCAGGCCGCGGTCGGCGAAGTCCGGCTGGTGGGAAAAGCCGATGCGCCGAAACGCATATTCCGGATAGCCTTCTGCGACCGCCGCATCGTTGAAGGTCGGGGTGCGCATCCGCTCCAGCCGCAGACGCTCGACGTCCACATCGGCCAGCGTCAGTCCGCCACCGGTGGGGAAGCGTTCGCTCTGGGCCAGCAGCGCGCCCAGCTCATAGATGTCGCCCTGGCCGTCCCAGGCCAGATCGGTGGTGCTCTCGCCAGGACCTGCCGCGGAATAGAGGTAAGCCGCCTGGCATCGCACCGACTGGGAGGCGCACAGCATGGCCCGGTCGCGGGCCTTGCCCACCACCACATTGGAGGCCGACAGATTGGCCAGGATCAGGGCCCCGGCCAAGGCGCCGCGGGTCGACGGCGGGGTGGCCGCCCAGAAGTCCTCGCAGACCTCCAGGTGGAAGACGAAGTCGGCCAGGTCCTCGGCCGCGAAGAGAAGATCGACGCCGAACGGGACGGTCTGGCCGGCCAGGGTCACCTCCAGGTCGGTGAGGCCCGCCCCCGGGGCGAACCAGCGTTTCTCGTAATATTCCCGGTAGTTGGGCAGGAACGACTTGGGCACGACGCCCAGGATGCGCCCGCGCGAAATGGCCAGGGCGCAGTTGTAGAGCCGGCCGTTGCGCCGCACCGGCGCGCCGATGGCCAGCACCGGGCTCAAGGTCTCGCTGGCTGCGCAGATCTCCGCAATGGACGCCTCCACGGCGTCCAGCAGGGCGTCCTGCAGGTGCAGATCGTCGATGGCGTAGGCCGAGACGCACAGCTCGGGAAAGATGATCAGGTCGGCGCCGGCCTCGTGGCCCTTGCGCGCCTGCGCCAGGATCGCCTGCGCATTGCCGGCCGGATCGCCCACGGCCACCTTGGGCGTGGCGACCCCGCAGCGGACAAACCCCTGGGCCTGACTGGAATAGAACCGATGCGCCATGCCGCTCCTCGAACCCTAAAGCGCTTCCTGATTGCCACAGATGTGCTCCCGGGGCGAGTTTGGCCAAGCTTCGCCGGATACGAAGTCTGTGCGGGGCGTTGCATGATCCCCGAGAAGGACGCGCCGTGACCCCAGACCCTTATCTGCTCTTCCTGTTCGGGCTGGGGGCCGTGATCCTGCTCGTGGCCTGGCTGCCCCTGGGGCTGAAGCGCCTGCCGCTCAGCCTGGCCATCGTCTGCGTGGCCATCGGGGTGGCGGTGTTCAGCCTGGGCGGCCTGAACTTCAATCCCGACCCGCGGACCTATGACACCCTGACTGAGCGGCTCACCGAACTGGTGGTCATCATCGCCCTGATGGGGGCAGGCGTGAAGATCGACCGGCTCATGGGCTGGCGCAGTTGGGGGTCGGCCTGGCGGCTGCTGGGCATCGCCATGCCGCTGACCATCCTGGCCATCGCCGTCCTGGGCGTGCAGGCGCTAGGCCTGTCGCTGGCCATGTCGGTCCTGCTGGCCGCGGCCCTGGCCCCCACCGACCCGGTGCTGGCAGCCGACGTCCAGGTGGGCCCGCCGGGATCGGGGGAGGAGACCGAGGTGCGGTTCGCCCTGACCTCAGAGGCCGGTTTCAATGATGGCCTGGCCTTCCCCTTTGTCCATCTGGCCCTGGTCTTCGCCGCCGCCGCGGCCAGCGCCGGCGATCCCATGGCCTGGCCCAGCGCACAGGACTGGCTGCACTGGGGCGCCATGGACGTGGTCTGGCGAATCGGAGCCGGCCTGGTCATGGGCTGGCTGCTGGGCCGGGCCATGGGCTGGATCGCCTTCGACATTCCCCATGTGCGCCTGTCGGCCACCGGCGACGGCCTCGTGGCCCTGGGCGCCACCTTCGTGGTCTATACGGCGACGGAGTTCGTCAACGGCTATGGCTTTCTGGCCGTCTTCATCGCCGCCCTGACCCTGAGGTCGCGGGAGCGGAACCACGCCTATCACCGCGCCCTGCACGACTTTGCCGAGCAGGTGGAGCGGCTGCTGATCATGCTGGTCCTGGTGCTGTTCGGCGGGGCGCTGGCCGCGGGCCTGCTGTCCAGCCTCACCTGGACCGACCTGGGCGTCTGCGCCGTCATCCTGCTGGTCGTCCGGCCGCTGGCGGGCTGGATTTCCATGTGGGGCTCGAACCTTACCCGCCGCGAGCAATGGCTCTCGGCGATCCTGGGGGTACGCGGCATCGGCTCGTTCTTCTACATCGCCTATGGCATCAACCACGGCGACTTCGGTTCATCGGAGCGTCTTTGGGCGATCACCGGCGCGGTGGTCCTGATGTCGGTGATCCTGCATGGGATCGCCGCGACGCCGCTGATGGCCTGGATCGAACGACCGGACAAAGGCGATCTCAAGGAGGGCGAGGAAGACATCGTCCCGTGAGCATCCAAGATTGCGAAGCCCCTGGCGCATACTCTTCGAAGATCGGCGCCATATGCCCGTTGGGCCGTGGTTCGGCGGATACAAGGCCAGGGCGGTGGACGGGGTGTTTCCCGACGATCTGCGCCGCCGGGTTCGCATGCTCGGGGTCTCCCAGTCTCTCGGCCGGCCCTATGAGAGCGCCGTCACACCGGCGGCTGGCCCCAGTGCGCGCCAATGACGGCCACCTGGACGCCGTCCGGGGACTTAGGACGCTCGATGCTGAAACTGTGATCGCCCACCAAACGCCCGTCGGGCGCTGGGAAAGGGTGGTGCCGCCTAGGTGACTCGAACACCTGACCTACGCATTACGAATGCGCCGCTCTACCGGCTGAGCTAAGGCGGCCCGTGACGACGTGGCCGCGCTGGGGGCGAGGCTAACGTCCGGGCGGGCTATTTAGCGGCTCTTGGCCCGCTCGCCAAGCGTCTGCGTGTTCAGGACGCCGGGAACCAGACCGGCCCCAGCAGCGCCACCGCAAGGCCGCCGACGATGCAGACGACCGCGAAGGCGATGAGCAGCCAGAACCGCAGGCCCAGCAAAGGGCCCGACGGGCGGGGGTCTGGGTCATCCGCGTCCGGCGCGGCGGTCGGCGGCGGGGGCGTCACGAGGCCTCGGCCACCGGCGGAGCGGCCCGGTCGATCAGGTTCAGCAGGGCCGACTCCAGGGGCACCGGCGCATAGGTCCGCGGTCCCAGCCGGGCGCGGGCCAGGGGCTTGGCGACGGCCTTGGAGAGGCACAGGGCCCGCAGGTCCGGCGCCTGGCGCCCACGCATGAGCATGGCCAATTGGCGGGCCGCCTTCGGGGAATAGAGCAGGGCGGCCTCGGCCCTGAGCGCCTGGTCGAGGGCCGCAGCGGGCGGGGTCACCGGGACCGTTTCATAGATGGGCAGGGTGCGCGCCTTGACGCCGGCCTGGGCCAGGGCGCCCACGAGGTCGCCGGCCGGCTCGGTCGGGGCGGGATGCAGCACGGGTCCGCGAAATTCCCCGGCCCGGCTGGCGATGCCGGCGGCCAGGGCGGCGACGTCGCCATCCGCCGACAGCACCTGGCGAAAGCCCGCCGCCCGGGCGGCCTGGGCGCAGGCGGCCCCCACGGCGAAGACCGGCAGGTCGCGAACCTCGGTGAGCTGGGCGAAGACCCGCACCCCATTGGCGCTGGTGAAGGCCAGCGCCCTGACGCCGGTCAGGTCCGGCTCAGCCTCGGCGATGGGGCGCACCTCGAGCAGGGGCAGGACCAGGGGCATGTGCCCCAGGGATCTCAGGCGGGCGGCGGTGGCCGTGGCGGCCGGCTCGGCCCGCGTGATCCAGATGAGGCGCCGGGGGGGTGCGGTCATGGCGCCAGCAAAGCTTGAGCCGCAGAGGCGATGCAACCCCGCAACGGCCTATTCCGGCAGGACGATCGCGTCGCCGGCCTCGTCGCGCAGCTCGGCGCCCAGCTTCAGCCCCAGTTCGCGGGCCGCGACCATGGGGTCGGCGGCGCCGGTCAGGTCCAGGCCTTCCTCGCGGCGGAACCGCAGGCGGCCGTCCGGGGACAGGGCCTCGACGATCAGGAAGAGCTGGCCAGCCTTCAGGGTCGCATAGGCCCCGATCGGCGTGCGGCAGGAGCTTTCCAGGGCGGCCATGGCGCCGCGCTCGGCGGCCACGGTGGTGGTGGTGTCCAGGTCGCGCAGGGCCGCCAGCCAGGGCTGGCCCTGATCGGCCTCGCGGGTCTCGATGGCCAGAGCCCCCTGGCCCGGGGCCGGCGGGCGCTCCACGGGATCGATGAAGCTCTTGGCCGCCCCATCCAGTCCCAGGCGCTTGAGGCCCGACAAGGCGAGAATGATGGCGTCGTACTCACCGGCCTCCAGCTTGGCCATGCGGGTGCCCACATTGCCCCGCAGCAGCTGGACGTCCAGGTCGGGGCGGGCGTGCAGGCTCTGGGCCTGACGGCGCAGGCTGGCGGTGCCCAGGCGCGCGCCCCGGGGCAGGTCCTCAAGCGTGCGGGCCTCGCGGCTGAGGAAGGCGTCCCGGGGATCTTCCCGTTCCGGGATGGCGGCGATGACCAGGCCCGGCGGCAGGACCGCGGGCATGTCCTTCATGGAATGGACCGCGCAGTCGATGCGGCCGTCCAGCATCGCCTCCTCGATCTCCTTGGTGAACAGGGCCTTGCCGCCCACCTCCAGCAGGCGCCGGTCCTGGATCTGATCGCCCGAGGTGCGGATCACGATCAGGGGGGCCACCTTCTCGGCGTCCTGCGGCTCTGCGCCGAGCGCGGCGGCGATACGGCGCTGCATCTGGCCGGCCTGGGCCAGGGAGAGCTGGGACCCACGAGCCCCGATGCGGACGACGGGCGGTTGCGAAGACACGGTGAGCGGTCTACCTGCGATGCGATGACTGACAGCCCGCTGCTACAGGACAGGCGCCTTGGCCGCAACCAGATGACCGATCCCACGACGCTGGGGCTCACGGTCCTGGGGCTGGAGACCAGTTGCGACGAAACCGCCGCCGCCGTGGTGCGCCTGGACGCCGACGGCGGGGTGCAGGTGCTCTCCTCGGTGATCGCCAGCCAGATCGCCCAGCACGCCCCCTATGGCGGAGTGGTGCCCGAAATCGCCGCCCGCTCGCACGTGGAGGCCATCGACGCCATCGCCGCCCAGGCCATGAGCGAGGCGGGCCTCGCCTATGACGATCTGGACGGAGTGGCGGCCACGGCCGGGCCGGGCCTGGTGGGCGGGGTGATGGTGGGCCTGGCCTTTGGCAAGGCCGTGGCGCTCGCCCGGTCCCTGCCCCTGGTGGCGGTCAACCACCTGGAGGGCCATGCGGTCTCCGCCCGGCTGGGCGCGGCCGTGGCCTATCCCTTCCTGCTGCTGCTGGTCTCCGGCGGCCATTGCCAGCTCCTGGAGGTGGGCGGGGTCGGCGCCTGTCGCCGCCTGGGCACCACCATGGATGACGCCGCGGGCGAGGCCTTCGACAAGATCGCCAAGACGCTGGGCCTGCCCTATCCCGGGGGACCGGCCCTGGAGAAGCTCGCGGTCGGCGGCAATGCTGAGCGCTACGCCCTGCCGCGGGCGCGCCTGGGTCACAAGGACTGCGACTTCTCCTTTTCCGGCCTGAAGACCGCCGCGGCGCGGATCGCCGAGGGGCTGAGCACGGAGGCCGAGCGCCGGGACCTGGCCGCCGCCGTGCAGGCCGCCATCGCCCGCCAGCTGCGCGAACGCACCGAGCGAGCCATGGACCTCTACGCGCAAGCCCACGCGGGCGAGGCCCTGCGGTTCGTGGTGGCCGGCGGGGTCGCCGCCAACGGGACCGTGCGCGCGGTCCTGGAAGAAGCGGCCCGCGCTAGGGGCTTTTCGTTCACCGCCCCGCCGCTGGCCTACTGCACCGACAACGCCGCCATGATCGCTCTCGCCGGCGCCGAGCGGCTGGCCCTGGGGATCAGCGACCCCCTCGACGCCCCGGCCCGCCCCCGCTGGCCGCTGGACGCGGCCGCCGCAGCCGCCAATCCCAGCCACCTCGCCGGTCGAAAGGGCGCCAAGGCATGAGCCAGTCCATGAAACGCGCCGGAGTCATCGGCGCCGGCGCCTGGGGCACGGCGCTCGCCCAGGTCTGCCTGCGGGCCGGGCTCTCCACCACCCTGTGGGCTCGCGAGCCCGAGGTGGTCACAGCCATCAGCGAGACTGGCGAAAACAGCCTGTTCCTGCCGGGCGTGCCCCTGGACAAGGCCCTGGTCTGCACCGGCGACCTGTCTGATCTGGCTGGTAGCGACCTGATCCTGATGGTGGCGCCGGCCCAGCATCTGCGCGCCGCGCTCACAGCCTTCGCCCCGCACGCCCGGCCGGGCCTGCCGATCCTGCTCTGCGCCAAGGGGGTGGAGCAGGGCTCGCTGAAGCTGATGACGGAGGTCCTGGCCGAGACCCTGCCGGACGCCGCCCCCGCCGTGCTGTCGGGACCGAGCTTCGCCGGCGAGGTGGCCCGGGGCCTGCCCACCGCCGTGACCCTGGCCTGTCCCGATGAGGCCCTGGGTCGGGCGCTGGCCGAAGCCATCGCCCTGCCGGCCTTCCGCCCCTATTACGCCCCGGACATGATCGGCGCCGAGGTGGGCGGGGCGATCAAGAATGTGCTGGCCATCGCCTGCGGCATTGTCGAGGGCCGCGGCCTGGGGCGCAGCGCGCACGCGGCGCTCATCACCCGCGGCTTTGCGGAAATGACCCGGGTGGCCGTCGCCCTGGGCGGTCAGCCCGAGACCGTCGCCGGCCTTTGTGGCCTCGGCGACCTGGTGCTGACCTGCTCCAGCCCCCAGTCGCGAAACATGAGCGTCGGCCTGGCGCTGGGCGGCGGCCAGACCCTTGACCAGGCCCTGGCCGGCAAGCTCTCGGTGGCCGAAGGGGTGGCGTCTGCGCCCGCCGTGCGCCAGCTGGCGGCCAGGCTCGGGGTCGAGACCCCGATCTGTGAGGCCGTGGCCGCCATCCTGGCCGGCGAGGTTGGCGTCGATGCGGCCATTGCTGGCCTGCTCTCCCGCCCCCTGAAAGACGAACGCGAGGATTCTGAATGACCATTTTCGTGCTGATGTGCTTCGACAAGAAGAATGCGCTCGCCGAGCGCATGGCCGTGCGCGAGGCGCATCTGGCCTATATCGGCGAGCACCTGGAGCGCGTGAAACTGGCCGGCCCCCTGCTCGACGAGGCCGGCGAAATGGCCGGCTCGCTCATCCTCTACGAGGCCGAAACCCTGGCCGAGGTTCAGGCCTTCAGCGCGGCTGATCCCTACAAGTCCGCCGGCGTCTTCGAGCGGGTGGAGATCTCGGCCATGAAGATCACCCGCGGGGCCCTGGCTTGAGCGGCAACCCCGCCAGACCCGCCGCCGGGACCGATCTCTGCGCCCTGGACGAGATCACAGAGCCCGGGGCCAAGAGCTTCCGATTTCGCGCCGAGGCCGCCATGTTCGCCGGCGTCGTGGTCCGCGTGGGCGAGGAGATCCGCGGCTATGTGGACTCCTGCCCCCACGCCGGCTGGCCGCTGTCGGCGCTCGACGACCGCTACCTGACGCGGGACCACCGCCACATCCTCTGCGCCGGCCACGGCGCCCTGTTCACGCCGCTGACGGGCGAATGCGTCGCCGGCCCCTGCTTCGGCGAACACCTCAGCCCCTGGCCAGTGGAGGTTCGCGAGGGGCGGGTGGTGACGGCGTGAAAATCGCCGCGGCCCAGACGCCGGTCTTCTGGGAGGATGTGACCGGCGCCTTGGCCTATGCCCGCGGGGCGATCGCACAGGCGCAGGACGCCGGGGCGTCTTTGCTGTGTTTTCCCGAAGCTTTCCTGCAGGGCTATCTGGTGGAGCCCGAAGCGGCCCGGCGGGCGGCCCTGGACCTTGGATCGTCGGCCTTCGCCGATGTGGCGGGCCAGCTGCCGGAGGCCGGTCCCCTGCTGGTGCTGGGTTTGATCGAGGCCGAAGGCGGGCGGCTCTACAATACCGCCGTGGTGATCGAGGGGCGCCGGCTGATCGGCCGCTATCGCAAGACCCATCTTCTGAAGAGTGAGACGGTGTTTACGCCAGGCGAGGACTGCGCCGTCTTTGAGGCTGGCGGCCTGCGCTTCGGGATCAATATCTGCTTTGACACCAACTTCCCTGAGGCCGCGCAGAAGGTGGCCGACCAGGGCGCAAGCCTTCTGGTCTGTCCGGCCAACAACATGCTGCCGCGGGCCATCGCCCTGGACTGGAAGGACCGGCACAATCCCGTGCGGGGCGATCGCTGCCGGGAGACAGGGCTGTGGTGCCTTTCGGCCGACGTCACCGGCGCCCAGGGCGACGGCGTGGCCTGGGGGCCGACCGCTCTGCTTGATCCCGCGGGCGAGGTCGTCGCGCAGCTGCCGCTAGATGGTCCAGGCCTATTGGTGGTCGACGTCCCCGGATTTTGACGAGGGCGCTCCCAGGACCATCCGCCAACCAGCCGTCATGGTCGGACTTGATCCGACCATCCATGAACACCGGGCCAGCCGCGGTGTGCATGGACCCCCGGGTCAAGCCCGGGGGTGACGGGGGAGGGGCGTTGCGTCCTTCGAGGCTCGCTGGCGCTCGCACCTCAGGATGAGGGGGTGGGTGCGGGCCGAATCCCATCATTCGCCCTCATCCTGAGGCGCCGCGGAGCGGCCTCGAATGACGAGGGCGGTCGCAGGGCCCCTAACCCTGGCCCGCCAGCTTGTCGGCCACGCGGCCGTGCACGGCTTCGGCTTCCGGGGTCATGATCGAGTCGAAGTCCGACATTTCGTAGAAGGGCCGGATTTCGATCTCGCTGGGACCGGGCATGGGGTTGGGGCAGCGCTTCACCCAGGCCACGGCCTCCTCCATGTCCTTGACCTCCCAAATCCAGTAGCCGGCCACCACCTCCTTGGTCTCGGCGAAGGGGCCGTCGATGACGGTGCGGGCCTCGCCGTCGAAGGCCACCCGCTTGCCGTAGGAGGTGGGCTTGAGGCCGTCGCCCTCCTTCATGATCCCGGCCTCCACCAGGAGCTCGTTATAGCGGCCCATGGCCTCCAGCAGGTCGCTGCCGGGCATGATCCCGGCCTCGCTGTCGGCCGTCGCCTTGACGAACACCATCACCCGCATCGCACATCTCCCTCTATCGGCCAGCGGCGGCCGGTCCATGAACCGAGGACGATACAGCCCTCCGCGCCCCGACAAAGGGTGGGACAAAAAAGGATGCGCCGTTTGATCGCGGGGCGCTCGCGACCCTTCCTTAACGGCTTGGCGGCTATGCCAGACGGAGACCTTCGATGGAGCTTTCGTCTTGGCCGATCCGATCCGCGCGCTCGCCACCCTCAATGGCCGCTTTGCGCCCCAGTTCGCCCAGACCATGCTGGGCAAGCCCCGGTCCAGCCAGGATGCGGCCGCCTTCGCCGCCCACTGTCAGGCCATGGGCTTTGAGTTCACCACCGAGTGGGCCGACAACAACATCCCCTATGTGGCGCCCCTGCTGCGGGACTTCGCCGCCACCCGCGGCCAGATCCGCTATCTGGAAATCGGCGCCTATGAGGGCCGCAACCTGGCCTTCATGGACTGGCTCTTGCCGGCCAAGCTGGATGTGACGGTCATCGACCCGTGGTTCGACGAGGCGCTGAACCCGGAAGAAAAGTACCACGCGGTCGAGCCGCGGTTTCACCGCAACGTGGGCAAGCTCGGCTTCACCGGCCTGACCACCCACAAGGGCTTTTCCACCTACGAGCTGCCCAAGATGCTGGAGCGCGGCGAGCGCTATGACCTGATCTATGTGGACGGCAGTCACACCGCCTGGGCGGTGATGGTGGACCTCGCCTATTGCGCGGCCCTGCTGGAGGTCGGTGGCATGATGGTGCTGGACGACTACTGGCATGACGAGAGTGAGATCGGCGGGCCGGGCGTCAAACAGGCGGTGGACCGCTTCCACGGCGTCTTCCGCCACTATTTCGAGATCAGCGCTGTCTATCGCCAGGTGGCCCTGACCAAGATCGCCGAAATCCCCCGCTAGACCGCGCCGGCCGCTTCGGCCGACCCGGCGCCCATTTTGCCAGCGGAAGGCGCCTGCTGCGACACGCGCGCCTGAACTGGGTCAATTCTGGAAACCGACGTTCCGAATCCGCTGGAAATCGGGCGCCTCCAGGCCTATGGGAAGCGGTGACGGGGGTGGGCGCGTCAGGGAGCTGAGCGTGCTGAAGTTTCGTCGGTTTTTCGACACCGAACATCGTCATCACCATCTGGCGGGCCTCCAGGTCTTCCTGGTCGCCGTGCTGGCCGGTGGGCTGGCCGTGGCCGCGCCCTATATGGGCGGCGAGCGCACCGGGCTGCGTCTGGCCAAGCTGACCGACGGGCAGATCGACGCCGCGGCCCTGGAGCGCCTGGCCGGCGCCATGGACCCGGCCATGCGCAGTCTCGCCGACCGCTTCGCCCCGCATGAGATCACGCCGGCCTTCGCCCGGGTCGACCGGGAGACCGGGGTCATGAACGCCCTGGACGGCGGCGCGCCGGAACCGGCCATCCTGCGCCTGCAGGACATGGACGAGGGCCAGGCGCGCCTGTGGAACGCCGCCAACCCCACATCCACCCTGCCCAATCCGGCCGCCCGGCCGTTCCGCATCTCCGGCGGCTCGCTGCATCAGGCCCGCGCGCTGGATTGCCTGGCTGCGGCCGTCTATTACGAAGCCCGCTATGAGAGCTTGGACGGCCAGCGGGCTGTGGCCCAGGTGGTGCTGAACCGGGTCCGCCATCCGGCCTATCCCAATTCCGTCTGCGGCGTGGTCTTCCAGGGCTCCAACCGCACCACCGGCTGCCAGTTCACCTTCACCTGCGACGGCGCCCTGGGGCGGCCGCCGGAGGCCGAGGGCTGGACCCGCGCGCGGCAGATCGCCGAGGCCGCCCTGTCGGGCTATGTGATGAAGGGGGTCGGCAACGCCACCCATTATCACGCCAACTATGTGGCTCCCTATTGGAGCCCCAGCCTGATGAAGGTGGCCACGGTCGGGGCCCATATCTTCTACCGCTGGATGGGCGGCTGGGGTCTGCCCGGCGCCTTTGGCGGGGCCTATGGGGGCGATGAGTCCGTGGGCTTCCAGGTGGCGGCGCTGAACCGCATCTCAGGCCCCGGCCTGGTGGAGATCGCCACCCTGGCCGAGGACATGGAGACCCTGGCCCCGACCGGCGTCGCCGGCTCGGGCGAGGACAAGGCCGTCGCCGAGGTGCAGGTGATCGAGGTGGCGTCCCTCCAGCACGAGATCATCGCCCAGCCGGACGCCGTGATCGCCCAGGCCGAGGGCCTGACCCCGGCCGAGGATCTGGACTGGGTCGGCCGGGTCAAGCGCGCCCCGCCGCGCCTGGCCATCCCCTCCAGCAACGGCTTCTAGGCGCCCCGCAAGGTCAGGCGGGCGACGTCTCGGCGGCAAAGGCCGCCACATCCTCCAGCAGGCCCGTCGCGGCCATGCGCACCAGCTCTCCGCCCTTTTCCGGGGTGGCCTGGGCCGGGTCAGAGCCCATGCGGCCGTCGGGATAGCGGGCGCGGAAGTCCAGCGCCTCGCGGATCGGGCCGGTGGGCGCGATCCTGGGCGTATAGTCAGCGGTCTTGATGGCGTCGGGATAGGCCCACTGGGTGACCGCGATCTCTGACGGCGTCGCATGGCTGCCGTGGCCGCTGGGGAACTGGCTGTTGGCCAGGGCCAGGACGCCCTTCAGCTCCCACCAGTTCTTCAGCTTGCAGGCAAAGCCCCGGGGTTTGCCCGCGAAGCTCGCCTCGGCATAGAGCTCGGAAAAGGCGGCCTCGATGGTGGCGACGTTCCCCCCGTGGCCGTTGAGGAAATAGATCTTCTCGAACCCGTGGGCCGAGAGCGATCGGCACCAGTCACCGATGGCGGCGATGAAGGTCGAGGGCCGCAGGGAGATGGTGCCCGGGAAGCCCAGATGATGCTGGGCCATGCCGATGTTGAAGGTGGGCGCCACCAGGATGTCGCCGCTCTTCTGGGCCTCATGGGCGATGATCTCTGGGCACAGCCAGTCGGTGCCCAGCAGGCCGGTGGGGCCATGCTGCTCGTTGGAGCCGATGGGAACGACCACTGTCTTCGAGCGCTCCAGGAAGCCCTCGACCTCGGACCAGGTGGACAGGTGAAGCAGCATGGGGCGATCTCCGGCAAACAGGTGGCGATCATCCGACATAGGCCTTCAGGCCGGACGAGGTAAGCCCCGCCGCCCTCAGATGCCGGCGTACCACTCGTAGCCGCGATCCTCCCAGAAGCCGCCCTGGCCCCCGGCGATGTGGGCGAAGCTCTCCACCGCCTCGATGCGCATGACATATTTGGCGTGCTTGTAGCCGAGCTGGCGCTCGACCCGCAGACGCAGGGGCGCCCCGTGTTTCACCGGCAGGTCCGCGCCGTTCATCTGGTAGGCCAGGATGGTCTGTTCGTGGAAGGCGTCGACCAGGTCGATGCTCTCGTAATAGAGCCCCCGGTCGCCCTCGGCGAAGGTGTCCAGCCGGTCGGCGCAGTGGAAGACGATGTAGTTGGCCTCAGGCTTGAGGCCGGCCTCCTCCAGCAGGGCCGAAAGCCTGGCCCCGGTCCATTGGCCGATGCTGCTCCAGCCCTCGACGCAGTCGTGGCGGGTGATCTGGGTGCGGGCCGGCCGTGCGCGGAGGTCGGCCAGGCCGAGGGACAGGGGGCGTTCCACCAGCCCGCCGATCTCCAGCCGCCAGTCGGCGAAATCGTTGGCGACCAGGTTCTGGTAGGCGGTCCCGGCCGGCCGCAGGCTGCCATTGGCGCGGAAGTCCGGGGAGATGTCGGCCGGCGTAAACTCCCGCGCCAGGGCCGTGCGCGGCAGGATCAGGCGCTGGGCGGCCATGGTCAGGCCCTCGGCCCGGGCCAGGGTGGCGCGGACGCCGGGATTGCGGCCGATCTGGTCGCAGCCGGCCAGGGTGAGGCCCAGCAGGGCCGAGCCGGCGCCGGCCAGCAGCCCGCGGCGGGGGATCGAGGTCATGGATGCGCTCCCGGAGCCGGCGGCGGGGCCTCACCGCCGGTGATCATGGCTCGCAGCTGGCGCAGGGGTCCAGACGCCAGGACCATGGCGATATGGACCAGCACGAAGGCGACGATGGCCATGGCGCTGAGAAAGTGGACGGTCCGGGCCGACTGTCGGCCGCCGAACAGCTCGAAGGTCCAGGGCCAGGCGGCGTTGACGCCGGGCGACATGCCCAGACCGCTCAGCACCATCAGGGGCAGCAGGCCGAAGATGACTGCCAGATAGGCCGCCTTCTGCAGGGTGTTGTAGTGGCCGCGGGGAAACCGCAGGGCCAGATGATCCCGGATCTCCGTCCACAGGTGGCGGGGGCTGAGCTCCGCCCGGCGCGGCGCGAGATCACGCCGGAAATGGCCGCTGGCCAGGCCCCAGGCCAGGTAGGCCAGGCCGTTGAAGACAAACAGCCAGGCGAAGAAGAAGTGCCAGCGGCGCCCCTCGGCCAGGGACCGGTAACCAGGCAGGGTGGCCCAGGCCGGGAAACCCCGCCGCTGGCCGTCCGACAGGCCAAGCAGGCCGGTGGTCTCCACCTTCAGCCCGCCCACTTGGGTGTAGCCGGCCAGGCGCTGGCCCTTGGGTTCGGCGGTCATGGCGACCCAGGGCTCAGCGAAGGTCGAGGCGTGGCCCCAATAGAGGGCCGGATGAGCGTTGAAGATCTGCAGGCCGCTGCCCAGCAGGACCAGCAGCACCAGAACATTGATCCAGTGGGTCAGGCGCACCAGCAGGCTGTGCCGCGGGCGGGTCCTGACGGGATTGATCGGGTCGTCCAAGGGGCCGCCTCCGTCGCCATCTGCCAGACACTACGGCCGATCGGCGCGCGGCGTTACAGCGGCGCCGTCGGAACGCCTCGCGGCCCCGCACGCTGTCCTGGTTCAACCAGCCAGGGAGATCCAAGCGATGAGCGATCAAGACACCAAGCGCCACACCCCCGTGGAGAACCCGCCGCCGGAGCCCCCGGTGCGTAGCCAGGAAGAACAGGTCGAGCGCACCGGTCGGGCGTCGGAAGTGACCGGCCAGACCGAAGAGCTTCCCAAGGAGGCCGGTCAGACCGAAAAGCCCTGAGCCTCCAGGGCCGTTGGCGCAAGGCGCGGGCGCCCCTAAAGTCCCCGCACGCCGCCCGGCGCCTGGGCGGTCTTGAGCGGGGGGCCTGATGGGCTGGGACGGCGGAACCGAAATCTGGGTGGGCGGGGTCAACACCTGGGAATGCGATGAGATGGGTCATCTCAACGTGCGTCACTGGGTGGCCAAGTCCATGGAGGCCCTGGCGGGCCTCGCCGCCGAACTGGGCATGCCCGACGCCTTTTCCGGCCTCGCGCCCTCGACCCTTCTGGTCCGCGAGCAGCACATTCGCTTCCTCAGGGAAGCCAAGCCCGGCGCGGCCCTCACCGCCCGGGGCGGGGTGGTGGCCATGGGCGAGGACGAGGCCCGTCTGCTGATCGTCATCCTGCATCCCGACGGGACGCCGGCGGCCACCTTCCAGACCGTGGTGCGACACGCCACCGCCGACGGCGGCCGGGTCTTCCCCTGGTCGCGGCGCATCCTGGCGGCGGCGGAACGCCTGCAGGTGGACGTCCCCGATTTCGCCGCCCCGCGCTCCATCAGCCTCGATCCCGTGGCCGCCAGCGCCGCCAGCCTGGAGGCGGCCAAGGCCATGGACCTGACGCGGATCGGCCTGGGGGTGATCGGCGCGGCCGACTGCGACGCCTTTGGCCGCATGCGCACCGAGATCGTCATGGGCAAGATTTCCGACGGCATCCTGCATCTGCTGGGCGCCGATCGGGGTCTGGGCGAGGGCCCGGGCTCCGGCGCGCCCCGGATCGGCGGCGCGGCCCTGGAATATCGTCTGGTGCATTTCGCCTGGCCCCGGGCCGGCGACCGGTTCGAGCTGCGCTCGGCTACCGCCCATGTGGAGGAGCGTTTCCGCCGCCTGCGCCACTGGATGGTCGATCCTCACACTGGACGTCCCTGGGCCAGCGCCGAGAATGTCGCCGTGGGCTTTGACCTCGACGCCCGCAAGGTGGTGAAACTGTCCCCCGAGGCGGTGGCGGCGCTTGCGCCCACCACCCGGCCCGGGATGGCCCTCTAGCCCATCGCGGCCTCGGCCAATACCTGACGCACGAGGTCCGGCCGCTCCATGGGCAGGAAGTGGCTGGTCCCTGGCACGGTCTCGATCCGGTAGCGGCCGGTGGCGACCAGGGCCTCCAGATGGTCGTCGATCCGGCAGGTGGAGCCGTGCTCGGCCCGCAGGATGCGCACCGGACAGGGGCAGGCCAGCGCCGCGGCCCAGGCCTGATCGTCATAGACGGCGAAGTTGGAGGCCTCCCAGGCCGGGGCGCAGGCCAGCTCCACCGCCCCGTCGTCGGTGTCTACGAAGCCTGCGGAGACATAGTCCTCCAGCTGCTCCAGGGACCAGGTCTTGAAGGCGCCGCGCCCCTGATAGGCGGCCACGGCGGCGGCCCGGCTGTCGAAGCGCGCCCGCCGGCGCAGGGCGCCCTGAACCATGGGGGACTGGGCGATGTCGCCAGGCGCCACATCTCCCCGCTCAGGCATCAGCACGGGATCGAACAGCACGAGGTTCGAGATCAGGTCCGGCGCCTGGGCCGCAGCCATCAGGCTGGTGGTCGCCCCCATGGAGTGGCCGGCCACTGTGACCGGCCCTCGAACCACATGAGGCAGCAGGGCCAGGAGATCGTCACGATAGGCGCCCCAGCCGCGGCGGTTCTCCAGCTCGGTGGGCAGGTCGGTGGCGCCATGGCCCCGCAGATCTATGGCCAGGATCCGCATCTGAGCCCCGAGCGGCGTCAGGATCGAGCGATAGGTCGCGGCGTTGAAGCCATTGGCGTGACAGAAGACGAGGTCGAAATCCCGGTCGGGCGGGCCGAACTCCAGGGCCGCCATCGCACCGCCCCGACTGGGCAGGGGAAAGCGGCGGACCCGCGGGGCCTGTGCGACCGTTCCATCCATGGGCGGATCCTTCTCTTCGCGCGATGGGTTCTTGCGCCCCCATATATCCCGTCTGTCCCATGACCCAAGGAGAGGTTCGCCATGGCCATCGCCACCATCGGCTATGAGGGCAAGACCCAGGCCCAGATGATCGACCAGCTCAAGGCCGCCGGCGTCGAGCTGGTGGTCGATGTCCGCGCCGTCGCCGCCTCGCGTCGACCGGGTTTTTCCAAGACCATCCTGGGGGCCAGCCTGGAGGAGGCCGGCATCGCCTATGAACACTTGCGGGGCCTGGGCACGCCCAAGGCCGGCCGCGACGCCGCGAGGGCCGGGCGCACCGACGAAATGCGCGCCATTTTCGAGGCCCATCTGGCCGAGCCCAAGGCCCAGGTTGAACTGGCCCGGGCTCAGGACCTGGCTGGGCGGAAGAAGATCGCCCTGCTCTGTTTCGAGGCCCGGGCCTGCGACTGTCACCGGGCCATCGTGGCCGAGCGGCTGTGCGAGGCCCTGGACGCCACGCGCGAAGATCTCTGAGGGGCCTTGGCTTTCCCCTGCGTCAGGGGGCGATGATGGGCGGAACCTTCAGACTCGTCCCAGGAACAGCCCATGACCGCCGCCAACGCCAACACCGCCCCCGAAACCGCCATTCCGGCGCTCGGCCCCTGGACCTGTTTCGACGTCGAGATCGAGGGCGGCGTGGCTCACATCAGGCTGAAGCGGCCCGAGACGTTCAACAGCATGATCCGGGCCTTCTGGAACGAGCTGCCGGTGATCGTCCGCGACATCAATGACAATGTGCGGGCCCGCTGCATCGTCATCTCCTCGACCGGCAAGCACTTTTCCGCCGGCATGGACCTAGCGGTGTTCGGCGGCGGCGGGACCTCGAACGCCGATGGCGGCGCCGCGCCCGACCGCTTCATCGCCGCCGAGGGCCAGCGCCACCATATCCGCTGGCTGCAGGACTGCTTCAGCTGTCTCGATGAGGCGCGCATGCCGGTCCTGGTGGCGATCCAGGGCGGCTGCATCGGCGGGGCGATGGACATGACCAGCGCCTGTGACATCCGCTACGCCACCGAGGACGCCTTCTTCTGCGTGCAGGAGATCAATATCGGCATGACCGCCGACGTCGGCACCTTTCCGCGGCTGTGCAAGCTGATCCCCGAGGGCTGGGTCCGCGAGCTGGCCTATACGGGTCGTCGCCTGTCGGCCCAGCGGGCCAAAGAGATCGGCCTGGTCAACGAGGTCTTCCCGACCCACGAGGCCCTGCTGGACCACGTCATGGCCACCGCCCGGGAGATCGCCGAGAAGTCGCCCCTGGCGGTGACGGGGTCCAAGGTGATGATCAACTACGCCCGGGACCACACCATCGCTGACGGGCTGGACTATATCGCCGTCTGGCAGACCGGCATGTTCGCGGGCTCGCACATGGGCGAGGCCTTCAAGGCCAAGGCGGAGAAGCGGTCGGCCGACTTCCCGGACCTGCGCCCCCTGCGCCACGAAATGTAGGGCGCGCGCCCTACAGGATCAGTTCGGCGCCTCGCAGGTCGGTCCCGGCCAGCTTGGCGCCGGACAGGTCGGCCTCCAGAAACCGGGCCCGCGACGCGTTCGCGCCGCTGAGGTCAGCATAGCGCAGGTTCGCCCGGTTCAGGTCGGTGCGCAGCAGGCGGCCTTCGCCGATGGCCAGAGGGCCGAGCTTGGCGTCGCGCAGATCGGCGCGGATCAGATTGGCGCCGGTCAGCCTGGCGCCGCGCAGGTCCGCGCCGCGCAGATCGGTCTTGCGCAGGTCGCAGTCCGACAGATCGGCCCCCTGCAGCTGTACGCCGCGCAGATCCATGCCGAAGAAGATCGCGCCCGAAGCGGGCAGGCCGCTCAGCCGGCGGCTGCGCAGTTGGACCATGGACCGGAAATCCGCGCCCGCGAGCCGAGCGGCGACGCCCTGTTGTCCCTCACTGTCACAGAAGGCCTCATGATCGGCGATGAGGTCGTGCAGGGGCTGGTCGTCCACATAGAAGACGGTGGCGGGCGCCTTGAGCAGGTCGCTGAGATCGGCCCCGTCGAGACCGGCGGCGGCGAGGTTGGCCCCGGCCACCACGGCCCCGCGCAGGCAGGCGCCGCTCAGGTCGGCGCCGTCCAGCTGAGCCCCGGAGAGGTCGGCCCCGTCGAGCCTGGCGTTGGCCAGCCGCGCCCCCACCAGCACCGCCCCGGTCAGGGTGGCCTCGCGGCAGTCGGCGGCGGTCATGATGTCGGTGAGATCGGCGCCCTCGGCCACGGCGTATTCCAGGTTTCCGGCCCGGGCCTCCGGCGCCAGGACGCGGAAGCCGTCCGCCCGAGTCTGCATGGCGATGCAGCCTTCCCGCAGGTCGCAGCCGGACAGGTCGGCCCCGGAAAGATTGGCGCCCCGCAGGCTCGCCCCGCGCAGATCAGCCTGGGCCAGCCGCGCGCCGCGCAGGTCGGCGTCCCGCAGATCGGCGCCGAACAGGTTGGCCCGGCTCAGATCGGCTCCGGCGAGGATGGCGCCGCTCAGACGGGCGCCGGTCAGGTCGGCCTCGGCCAGCAGGGCGCCTTCGAGATTCCAGTCGGCCAGGTCGGCGCGCACCAGGTCGGCGCGGCGGCCGCCGGCCAGGCCCTGGACGTAGCGGGCATGGGCGGCCAGGGCCGTGCGCAGGTACGACTGGGTCTGGGGGCGCAGATGTGAAGCGGCGGAACTAGCCATGGGCGACCTTTGGCGAAGGCCGTCACACTGACTCTGTCGCGTTTAAGGAAGCGTTGTCCGCCGGCCGTAGGCCGTGACTATTCCTGGGAGTCGCCGGACGGCGCGCCGCCCTGGCCGGCGGCCTGCAGCAGGGCCGCGATCTTGTCGGTGGCGTCGGCCGCCTGGCTGAGCATCTGCAGCGGGCCCGAGCCCGGGCGAACGGCGGCGACCATCTGATTGGCCGCCGACTGGGCCACGGTCACCGCGGTGTTCTGGGCGGTGGTGAAGCCGGTCTTGGTGAGGGTGGCGGCGGTGTCATCCTGATAGATGAAGCCGTGCACCGGATAGGTGGTGGAGCCGAGGTCGCCGATGGAGTCGTACCAGACCTTGACCTGGCTCCAGTCGCCCTTGGGGGACACGTCGATGACGGTGACGTCGCGCTCGATCTGACCGCGGGTTCCGTTGATCCGCGACCAGTTGGCGTGAGAAATCTGAATCACCCGGTCGGTCAGCACCTGGCTGACCACGGCCACGTGGCCGAGCCGCATGGCGCCGGTGGGCTTGAAGCAGAGGACCGCGCCGGCCTGGGGGGTGTTGCCCGTATCGTACTTGCCCGCGGCCTGTTTCCACCAGGTCCAGGCGTCGCCGAAGATCTGCACGCCGGAGATCATCCGGGCGAACGGCACGCACTGCCAGTAGGTGTCCGCAATGGCGCCGCCGGCGGGGGCGAGCGCCATGACCGCCGCAGCCGTCATGGAACCAAGGACGAGGCGTGTCCGTTTCATCATGTTGGGCGCAACTCCCCGACGCGAACTGGCGTTAGGGATAGTTTCTCATGCCCGGGATGAAAAGAGGGTTTATGCGCCTGCGACGTTCGGCGCACGACCTTTCCACAGCCCCGCCCACAGCTTCATGCGCTCGCGGGCGGGTTTCTCGATCAGATGATAGGACAGCGCGGCCAGTGGAACCACGCCCACAAGCAGGACCAACCACAGGGCCAACGGCAGCTGGCCCCCTTCAAGCTTGAGCAGACTGACCGCGCCATTGACGAATACAATCTTCCACGGCACGCAGATCATGTAGATCGAATAGCTGATCTCGCCCAGATAGATGAGGATCGGGGCGCTCAGGGCCCGTGACCCGGCCTGAGCCAGACGGGCGAGGTAGAAGATCAGGCCCGCGGTCCCCAGCACGATGATCGTATCCGACTGACCCAGGGCGGCGGCGATGAGGGCGGCGGCGCCTGAAATTAGGGCGCCCAGCCAGGCCTGGGCCCGTCCGCCGCCGGTCCGTTCGCGCCACAGGCTGTGGAGGGCGCAGCCCAGGGCGAAGCAGGGAACGATTCGCAGGGCGCCCCAGCGGATGGTGGCGAGCGTCAGAGGATGGCCGGCCAGGGCCTCGAACCCGGCATAGAGCCCCGCCATGAACACCGCCGCCAGGACCACCGCCACCAGGGGCCGGGCCTTCAGGGCCAGGGCCGCCCAGGCGAACAGGGGAAAGGTCAGATAGGCGAACCACTCGGCCGAGATCGACCAGGAGGGATGGTTCCAGCCGGCCACCGGCGCAAACCCCCAGGCCTGCACCAGCAGCAGATTGGCCGGCAGGGACTCCCAGGACAGGATGTTGGGGTCGACGGCGAAGCCCGCGGCCGCAGCGCCGGCCGCCAGCACGCCCATGCCGATCAGGGTGGCCAGGTGAAGGGGATAGACCCGCGCCAGCCGCGCCCACAGGAAGTTCCCATAGTTGAAGCCCCCGGCCGCCACCTCGCTGCGATAGACGTGGCAGAGGATGAAGCCCGAGAGCACGAAGAACAGCTCCACCCCCAGATAGCCCTTGGCCACGAAAAGCGGCGTCGCCGTGGTCGCCAGGGCCGGCCAGTAGTGGAACAGCACCACCCAGAAGGCGGCGAAGAACCGCAGGGAGGTGAGGGGATGGATCTGCTGGGCGTCGGTCATAGAGCGGGCTTTCTGGCGCGGCCTGAGCCCTCAGTCTGGCGCCAGAAGCCTCACCATCGCGTTAGCGCTGGAGCGCAGTCGCCAGTGGGCTAGAACTCGGCCCCTGGGAGCTTGGGAGAATCACGATCATGGACAGTCTTATGGCGCTCGCCGCCGATCCCGCGGCCTGGGCCGCCCTCGTCGCCCTGGTGGTGATGGAGGTGGTGCTGGGGATCGACAATCTGGTCTTCATCTCGATCCTGTCGAACAAGCTGCCGGAGGAGCAGCGCAGCAAGGCCCGCAAGATCGGCATCGGCTTGGCGCTGGGCATGCGGCTGGCGCTGCTGTCGACCATCGCCTTCCTCGTCGGCCTGACCCAGCCGGTGTTCAGCCTGCCCTTCCAGGGGCCGGTGGATCCGGTCCACGGCGTGCCGATGTTCGAGATGGCCTTCTCATGGCGCGACCTGATCCTGATCATTGGGGGCCTCTTCCTGCTGTGGAAGGCCACCACCGAGATCCATGAAAAGGTCGATGTGGAGGCGACCCACGGCGTCATGGATGTGAAAGGCCGGGTGGCGGCCAACTTTGGCGCGGTGATCGTGCAGATCCTGCTGCTGGATCTGGTCTTCTCGGTGGATTCGATCCTGACCGCCGTGGGCATGACCGATCACCTTCCGATCATGATCATCGCCGTGATCGTCGCGGTCGCCGTGATGCTGCTGGCCGCCGACCCCCTGGCGGACTTCATTCACAACAATCCCACCGTAGTCATGCTGGCGCTCGGCTTCCTGCTGATGATCGGGGTGACCCTGATCGCCGACGGCTTCGGCTTCCATGTGCCCAAGGGCTACATCTATGCCGCCATGGCCTTCTCGGGCCTGGTGGAGGGGCTCAACATGGCCTCGCGAAACGCCGCCCGGCGAAAGCAGGCGGCCGCATTGGAGCATGCATCGCCGACCGGTTCTGATAACGTCTGAGGATTATCTCCGCCCCGGGACGTCGCATCGGCGCCCCGGGGCGGGCTCAGACATTTGAAAACCTGGAACGGACGGCGGGTTTACGCCGCGCTGGACCAAAGAATTGGCGGCGCTCGAACGCCGCTGTGGAAACGCCGCATTGCAAGAGCCCCCAGTCTTTGACGAGGCGGACAGACGCCTCACGCTCCTCTCCGTCCTGATCGTCTTCCTGCTCAGCGCCATGAGTCAGACCGTGGTGGCCACCGCCATGCCGCGGATCGTCTCGGACCTGGCGGGCCTGCATCTCTACGCCTGGGCGACCACCGCCTACCTGCTGGCCTCGACCGTCATGGTGCCCATCTGGGGCAAGCTCGGGGACATCTTCGGGCGAAAGCCGATCCTCCTCATCGGCATCGGCGTCTTCCTCGTGGGCTCCTGGCTGGCGGGCCTGGCCGGAGAGTTCGGCGACCTGCCGCTGCTGGGGGGCGGCATGACCCAGCTGATCGCCTTCCGCGCCGTGCAGGGGATCGGCGGCGGCGCGCTCTTCACCACCGCCTTCGCCATCATCGCCGACCTCTACGCCCCGCGGGAGCGGGCCAAGTTCTCCGGCCTCTTTGGCGCCGTGTTCGGCATCGGCAGCGTCTTTGGGCCGGTGATCGGCGGGTTCTTCACCGACCACGGCACGGTGGAGCTGGCCGGCCATGTGATCGAGGGCTGGCGCTGGGTCTTCTATGTGAACGTGCCCTTTGCGCTCGCCGCCGTGGCGATGATCACCCTGAAGATGCCGGCCCTGCCGCCCCGGGGGGAGGGCCGGATCGACTATGCGGGCGCCGCCCTGATCGTCGTCGGCTTCACCGCCCTGCTGCTGGCCGTCACCTGGGGTGGTCGGGACTATGGCTGGGGCTCGCCGATGATACTGGGCCTGCTGGTCGCGAGCCTGGTCTCCCTGACCGCTTTCGTCTTCGTCCAGAAGGCGGTGCGCGACCCGATCCTGCCGCTCACCCTGTTCAGAAACCGGACCTTCAACACCGCCAACGGGGCGGCCTTCATCTACTCCATGGCCTTCATGGGGGTGACCTCATTCCTGCCCCTCTACATGCAGGTGGGTCAGGGGGTGCCGGCCACCCGCAGCGGCCTGACCATGCTCGCCCTCATGGTGGGACTGGTGGGGTCGTCGACCATCAGCGGCCAGCTGGTCACCCGCACCGGCGTCTACAAGCCGTTCATGATCGGCGGCGGTTCGGTGCTGATCGCCGGGGTCCTCTCCCTGTGCTTCATTGGGCCGGACACCAGCACGCTCAGCCTGGCCTGGCGTCTGCTGATCGTCGGCATCGGCCTTGGGCCGGGGCAGAGCCTGTTCAGCCTGGCGGTGCAGAACGCCGTGCCGCCGCATCAGCTGGGGGTGGCCACGAGTTCAGGCCAGTTCGTGCGCCAGATCGGCTCGACCATGGGGGTGGCCCTGTTCGGCGCCATCCTGACCTGGGGGCTGACCTCGGAGCTGGGCCGGTTGTCGGCGGCCGATCCCGCCGCCCAGATGCAGACCCTGGAACTGTCGGACCTGCAGCGCATGGCCATGGAGCGGGACGCTGATCCCACCCTTGCGGCGGCCCGGGCCGCCGACCCGGCGACGCGGGCGGCCGATCAGATCATCCGCCAGAGCTTCTCCACCGCGGTGGTCTACGGGATCGTCTTCAGCCTGGCGGTGCTGTTGCTGGGCTTCGTGCTGATGCTCAAGATCCCCGGCGTGCGGTTGGAGGATCGTGTCCCCCCGCCGGCTCCGGCGCCGACTCCGGCCGAAGCCCTGGGCAAGCCCGGCGGCTGAGGCCGGCGGCGCGCTCAGTCCTCGGACACTTCGGGCAGCAACAGCCTGAAATGGTCCTCCACGGCCTGGTAGCATTCGCAGCAGGTTTCCTCGAGCCCGTCGCGGTCGATGACCTCCACATGGCCGTGGTGCTGACGGATCAGGCCCCGGTGCTCCAGGGTCTTGGCCACGCCTGAGACGGTGGTCCGCTGGACCCCGAGCATCTCGGCCAGGCTCTGCTGGGTCAGGCGGATGATGTCGGTTTCGGACCGGTCGTGGGTGGCCAGCAGCCAGCGGCAGGCCCGCTGCTCCACCGGATGCAGGGCGTTGCACACCACCGACTGCATCACCTGGGCCAGCAGAGCGTCGGCATAGCGGGAGAACAGATCGGCGATCTCCGGACGTCGGCGCTTGGCCGCTTCCAGCTGTTCAGTGGCGATGACCAGGACGGGGCCTGCAATCTGCACCACGGCGCGGCCATAGGCCGGCTTGTGACCGGAGCTGACAATCCCGCCGGCGGCGCCCTCACGGCCGATGCTGGCGGCCTCCACCTCACGGCCGTCCCGGGTCACCAGCAGCAGGGAGATGATCGCCGAGCGGGTGGGGAAGTGGGTGAGGTCGACATCGTCGCCCGGCTCGAACAGCACACGACCCCGCTCCAGATTGAGCTGGCGAAGATGCGGGGCGATGTCCTGCAACACCGCGCTCGGCAGGGCGGCCAAGAGGCGGTTGGCCCGCAAGGCGGACACGTCGGAAAACCCGGCGAAGGTTCGGGGATCGGAAGAGGATTGACCCATCGACATGGGAAGGAAACGCCTCAGGGGTCTCAAGGTGGCAGGGAAGCTTCACTGAAGGGCCTAAAGACTTATTTGCGCCGCGTCCGTCGGGCGCCCGACTATTGGTTGCAGCTCTGTGACCAGCACCTAGAGGAAGCTGTAGGGGTCCACATCGATCACCACCCGGACGGAACCGGGGGGTTTCACCCGGGCCCGCCAGGCGGCCAGATAGGCCGACAGATCGACCGTACGATCGGCCCGCACCAGGAACCGTTTGCGCCTCCGCCCTCGGACCAGGGAGAGCGGGGCGTCGGCGGGGCCATAGACCTCCAGCCCCTCGGCGTTGGGGGCCGCGGCGGCCATGTCCCGGACGAAGGCCTCCAGGGCCTGGGGGTTCTCGCTGGAGACGATGACCGCCCCTAGGCGGCCGAAGGGCGGCAGGCCGGCCAGTTCCCGCTCGGCCATCTCGGCGGCCACGAAGGCGTCCCGGTCCTGGGCGGCCAGGGCCTGCATCACCGCATGATCTGGCGCATAGGTCTGAACCAGCGCCCGGCCCGGCCGGTCGTGGCGGCCGGCCCGCCCCGTCGCCTGGGCCAGCAGTTGATAGGTCCGCTCGGCGGCCCGCAGGTCGCCGCCCCGCAGGCCGAGATCAGCGTCCACCACGCCGACCAGGGTCAGGTTGGGGAAGTTGTGACCCTTGGCCGCGGCCTGGGTGGCCACCAGGATGTCGATCTCGCCGGCGGCCATGGACTCCACCAGCCGGCGGGCGGCCTGGGCGTCGAACACGGTGTCTGAGGAAAACACAGCCACCCGCGCCTCGGGAAACAGGGCCCGGGCCTCTTCCTCCACCCGCTCCACCCCCGGCCCCACCGAGACCAGGCTGTCGATGGCCCCGCAGTGGGGGCAGGCCTTGGGCTTGGCCATGGAGAAGCCGGTCAGGTGGCAGACCAGCCGGCCCGTATAGCGGTGCTCCACCAGCCAGGAATCGGTGTCCGGCGCCGTCAGCCGCTCGCCACACGCCCGACAGAGCACGAGCGGCGCATAGCCCCGGCGGTTGAGGAACAGCAGCGCCTGCTCCCCCCTGGCCAGGGTCTCGCCGACCGCTTCCACCAGGGGCCCCGACAGCCAGCGGCCGGTCTCCAGGGGCGTCCCGCGCAGGTCGATCAGGTCGATCTGGGGCAGGACGGCGACCCCGTGCCGGTCGGTCAGCCGCAGCCAGCGATAGCGGCCGGTCTCGGCGTTGCGCAACGACTCCAGCGACGGCGTCGCCGAGGCCAGAACCACGGCGGCGGCTTCCATCTTGCCGCGGACCACGGCCAGGTCCCGGGCCTGGTAGATGAAGCCCTCCTCCTGCTTGAAGGAGGTGTCGTGCTCCTCGTCCACCACGATCAGCTTGAGGTTGGTGAAGGGCAGGAACAGGGCCGAGCGGGCGCCCACCACGATCGGACAGGCGCCGGTGGCCACCGCCTCCCACACCCTGCGCCGCGCTGGCGGGGCGACGCCGGAATGCCATTCGGCCGGCATGGCCCCGAATCGCTCGGAAAACCGGGTCAGCACCGCCTGGGTGAGCGCGATCTCCGGCAAAAGGACCAAGACCTGGGCGGTGGGGTCGGCGGCCAGGACCGCGGCCACAGCCTCCAGATAGACCTCGGTCTTGCCAGACCCCGTCACCCCGTCCAGCAGAGCGACCTGGAACCCCTGCTCACCGATCATGGCGGTGAGCGCCCCAGCCGCCGCGGCCTGGCTCGGATTGAGCGGCGCCCGGGGCAAAGTCAGGTCCGGGGCGGGAAAGGCGACCGGGGCGGGGATCTGCCGCACCTCCAGAACCCCCTCGTCGATCAGCCCCTTGATCACTCCGGCCGAGACCTCAGCCTGACGGGCCAGGTCGGCCGGGGCGCCGACGAAGCCGTGAAGCGCCGCCATCACCTTCTCGCGGGCCGGCGTCAGCCGGGCGGGCGCTGACCCAGTGGCGACCACCTGCTTGACCGGTCGGGCCTTGGGGGCGCGGGCCCCGCGCAGGGCGATGGCCAGCGGCTGGCCAGGCGCATCCACGGCGTAACGAGCCGCCCATTGCACGAATTCCAGGGTCCCTGGGGGCAGGGGGGGATCCTCCAGCCGCGCCTCAAGGGGCTTCAGCGGCCGGTTGCCGCCCCCGGCGTCCCGCAGGCCGGTGACCACGCCCCGCAGGGTGCGGGGGCCCAGGGGCGCGGCCACCTGGTCTCCGACCTGAAGCCCCATCCCCTCGGGCTCGGCATAGTCGAAGGCCTCGGGCAGGGGCATGGGCAGAAGGACAGACGCGATACGGCTCATGGGCGCGCGCCTGCGGCTGTCATCAGGGCGGGGTGGCGAGTGCTTCGCACAGGCGCTAAACACCGCCATCCACTGCGCAGGGAGGCCCAGGCCATGCAGATCTTTCTCGACACCACCGACACGGCCGTCCTGAAGGACCTGGCCTCCACCGGTCTGGTGGACGGCGTCACCACCAATCCGTCGCTGATCGCCAAGTCCGGCCGTCCCATGCTGGAGGTCATCGCCGAGATTTGCGACCTCGTCGAGGGCCCCGTGAGCGCCGAGGTGGCCGCCACTGAAACCGAGGCCATGCTAGCCGAGGGCCGCAAGCTGGCCAGCGTGGCCACCAATGTGGTGGTCAAGGTGCCCCTGACCCGAGCCGGGCTGACCGCCACGGGCGTCTTCTCGCGCGAAGGCATCCAGACCAATGTCACCCTGTGCTTCTCCGCCGCCCAGGCCCTGATGGCCGCCAAGGCCGGCGCCACCTACATCTCGCCCTTCATCGGCCGGCTGGACGACCACGGGGCCGACGGTATGGACCTGATCGCTGAGATCCGCGCCATCTACGACAACTACGATTTCGACACCGAAATCCTCGCCGCCTCGATCCGCACCACGGCCCATGTGACCGCCTCGGCCCTGATGGGCGCCGACTGCGCGACCATTCCGCCCGCGGTCTTCCTCGATCTGTTCAAGCACCCGTTAACCGAGAAGGGTCTTGATCAGTTCATGAGCGACTGGGCCAAGACGGGCCAGTCGATCCTCTAGGTTGGCGATCCGTCAGGATCACGCACGGCGCGAAGGATGGATGAATGGACGGGGCGAGCATTGACGGCGCCATGAGCGCCCATGAGGCCCAGGCGGCCGTCCGCGCCTACCTGCTGGAGAATCCTGGCGTCCTGCTGGACGACCCGGAATTGCTGCGCCTGCTGGGCCTGCAGACCCTGCCGGAAAATGTGGTGGCCTTTGGCCCCGCGGCGCTTGCCCGGGTGCATGCGGCCCACCGCAAGGAATCGGCGGTGCGTCGCCAGCTGGAATCCACCGCCCGGGCCAATTTCGCCGCCCAGGCCCAGACCCACGGGGCGGTGATCGACCTCTTGGAGGCCCGCAACCACGCCGATCTCGCCCGGCGGGTGGATGAGCTGGCTCAGTTGCGCTTTGGTCTCTGCTGCGGGGTGGTGGCCCTGGAGGGGCCTGAGCGCACCCCGGCCGGCTGGCGGCCCCTGGTGGAGGGGCAGGTGGACATGATCCTGGGCGGCCATCAGAAGCTGACCCGCATGGGGTTCTGGGCCCCAGCGTTCGGCCTGTTCGGCGACCGGGCTGAGGGTGTGAAGTCCATGGCCCTGGTCCGCCTGGCCATGTGGGAGCCGGCCCGGGAGGGCCTGGTGGCCTTCGGCTCCGACGATCCCAAGGGCTTCACCGAAGACATGGGCGCCGAGCTCGTGGCCTTTCTGGCCCGGGTGATCGAGCGGACGGCGGAGCGTTGGCCGGTCCTTTGACCCCCTTGAGCCCGGACGCCTCGGCCGATCAGGCCGTCGTGGCGTGGCTGGCCTATCTGACCCAGGAACGCCGGGCCTCGCCGAGGACGGTGGAGTCCTATGGGGCGGCGGGGCGGCGCTATGTCGCCTTTCTGCAGCAGCATCGCGGAGGCGGACTCACTGTCGGCGGCCTTGGGGGCGTGCAGACCGCCGAACTGCGCGCCTGGCTCGCCCATCTACGCCAGGGTGAGCATCCCCTGGCCCCGCGCTCCCTGTCCCAGGCCCTGTCGGCGGTGCGGGGCTTTCACCGTTATCTCGATCGCCGGCTGGGCGTGGCCAATGCGGCGGTCACCCTGGTGCGCGGCCCGAGGATCAAGCCGGGCGCGCCGCGTCCCGTCACCGAGGACCAGGCCCGCGGCCTGATCGCCGAGCCGGGCCTCGACCCTGACCGGGAGGGTTGGGAGGCCAGCCGGGACGCCGCAGTGCTCACCCTGCTCTATGGCTGCGGCCTGCGGATTTCCGAGGCCCTGTCGCTGAAACGGTCCGACGCGCCCCTGGGCGAGGGCCTGCGGATCACCGGCAAGGGGGGCAAGGCGCGGCTGGTCCCGGTCCTGCCGGCGGTGGCCGAGGCGATCACCGACTATCTGGGCGAGCTGCCCTTCATCCTGGCCCCGGACGATGCGCTATTCCGGGCCAAGCGCGGCGGTCCGCTGAGCCCCCGCCACGTCCAAGCCACGGTGCAAATCCTGCGCGGACGGCTGGGCCTGCCCGACAGCGCCACCCCGCACGCCCTGCGTCATTCCTTCGCGACGCACCTGCTGGGCGCCGGCGCGGACTTGCGTTCGATCCAGGACCTGCTAGGCCACGCCTCGCTGTCCACCACCCAGCGCTATACCGAGGTGGACGCCGCGCGGCTGCTCGCCGCCTATGCCAAGGCCCATCCCCACGCATGACCTGCCCTGTCCGACTTCGCCCCGTGATTCCCGGCGACCTGCCGATCTTTTTCGAGCAGCAGCGGGACCCCGCCGCCAACCGTATGGCCGCCTTCGGGGCGACTGATCCGGAAGATCGCGTCGCCTTCATGGCCCGCTGGGAGGGCCTGCTGAAGACGCCCGGCGTGACCGCCCGGACCATCGAGGTGGCTGGGGACGTGGCCGGCCACATCCTCAACCACACCACCGCAGGCTCGCCCGCGGTCTCCTACTGGGTGGGCAAGCCCTGGTGGGGCCATGGGGTGGCGACCCAGGCCCTGCTCGCCTTCCTGCAGCAGATCGCCACTCGTCCGGTGGAAGCCCGGGTGGCCAAGGACAATATCGCCTCGCTCAAGGTGCTGCAGCACGCGGGCTTCGTGATCCGCGGTCAGTCGGCGGCCTTTGCGCCCGGCCGCGGCGAAGAGGTCGAGGAATATGTGATGGTGCTAGAGCCCGAGCCCCTGGCCCAGGCCGGCTGAGGGCGCTCACGCCGCCCTGCATATTCCGTCACCCTCGGGCTTGACCCGAGGGTCCATGCACACCGGCCAATCGAGGTGTTCATGGATGGTCGGGTCAAGGCCGACCATGACGGTCAAAGGGGGCGGCTATCCCTAAGACTGCATCGTCCAGCCCTCGACGCCCATGGCGGCCTGACGGCCGGCTTCCGAGCGGGTCGGGTGGGGATGGCTGGTGCGGGCGATGTCCTCGCTGGCGGCCTTGAAGGCCATGGCCACGCAGTATTCGCCGATCATCTCGCCCGCCTGAGGCCCAACGATATGGACGCCGAGGATCTCGTCGGTCTTGGCGTCGGCCAGGATCTTGGCGAAGCCGTCGGTCTCGTGATTGATCTTGGCGCGGCTGTTGGCGGTGAAGGGGAACTTGCCGGCCTTGTAGGCCACGCCGGCCTCCTTCAACTGCTCCTCGGTCTTACCGACCCAGGCCACTTCCGGGGCGGTGTAGACCACGCTGGGGACCAGATTATAGTCCACATGGCCCGCCTTGCCGGCGATCAGCTCGATACAGGCCACGGCGTCCTCCTCGGCCTTGTGGGCCAGCATGGGGCCGTGAATGGCGTCGCCAATGGCCCAGACGCCGGGCGCCGAGGTCTTGAAGTGGTCGGTTTCGATGAAGCCGCGCTTGTCCGGGGTCACGCCGACGCTCTCCAGCCCCAGGCCTTCGGTGTAGGGGCGCCGCCCGATGGCCACCAGGACGTAGTCGGCCTCCAGCGTCTCGGCCTCGCCGCCGGCGACGGGCTCGACGGTCAGCTTGACGCCGGACTTGGACGTCGCCGCCCCGGTCACCTTGGCCCCCAGCTTGAAGACGATGCCCTGCTTGGTCAGCGAGCGCTGGAAGGTCTTGGCGGTTTCGGTGTCCATGCTCGGCGTGATGCGGTCGAGGAACTCCACCACGGTCACTTCGGCGCCCAGACGGCGCCAGACCGAGCCCAGCTCCAGGCCGATGATGCCGGCGCCGACCACGATCAGCTTCTTGGGCACTTCCGGCAGGGAGAGCGCGCCGGTGGAATCGACGATCCGCTGCTGGTCGATGGTCACGCCCGGCAGGGGAGTGGGTTCCGAGCCCGTGGCGATGACGATGTTCTTGGCTTCCAAGGTCTGGACCGCGCCGTCGGCGCCCGTGACCTCGACCTTGCCGGGGCCGGTGATCTTGCCCGCGCCCTTGATCCAGTCGGCCTTGTTCTTCTTGAACAGGAACTCGATGCCCTTGGTCAGCTGGGTCACCGAGTCGGCCTTCTGCTGCATCATCTGCGACAGGTTCAGCTTGGGCTTCACCTCGATGCCCAGGGTGGCGAATTCCTTGCCCATGGCCGCGTCATAGAGCTCTGAGGCGTGCAGCAGGGCCTTGGAGGGCATGCAGCCGACGTTCAGGCAGGTGCCGCCCAGGGTGTCGCGCTTCTCGACGCAGGCCACCTTCAGGCCCAGCTGACCGGCGCGGATGGCCGCATTGTATCCGCCGGGGCCGCCCCCGATGATGACGACGTCGTATTGGGACATGGACTAGGATCCGTAGGTCAGAGGGTCTTCAGAGCCGAAAAGGGCGCGGTCCCCCGCGCCCCTGGCTGTCTTTAGAGGTCCAGCAGCAGGCGCTGGGGATCTTCGATGGCGTCCTTGACCTTGACCAGGAAGGTCACCGCGCCCTGGCCGTCCACAACCCGGTGGTCGTAGGACAGCGCCAGATACATCATCGGGCGGATCACCACCTGGCCCTTCACGACCATGGGGCGCTCCTGGATCTTGTGCATGCCCAGGATGCCCGACTGGGGCGCGTTCAGGATCGGGGTGGACATCAGCGAGCCATAGACCCCGCCGTTGGAGATGGTGAAGGTGCCGCCCTGCAGGTCGTCTAGGGCCAGCTGGCCGTCCCGGGCCTTCTTGCCCATGGCGCCGATGGCCTTTTCCACACCGGCCAGGCTCATGTCGTCGGCGTCACGGATCACCGGAACGACAAGGCCCTTCTCGGTGCCGACGGCGACGCCGATGTCGTAGTGGTTCTTGTAGATGATGTCCTGGCCGTCGATCTCGGCGTTGACGTCGGGCACCTGCTTCAGGGCCGCGATACAGGCCTTCACGAAGAAGCTCATGAAGCCCAGGCGAACCCCGTGGCGCTTCTCGAACACGTCCTTGTATTCGGTGCGCAGAGCCATGACCGCGCTCATGTCCACCTCGTTGAAGGTGGTCAGCATGGCGGCGTTGTTCTGCGCCTCCTTCAGGCGCCGGGCGATGGTCTGGCGCAGGCGGGTCATGCGGACCCGCTCTTCGCGCTCATGCAGTTCGCGCGGCGCGGACGGGGCGGCCGCCGGGGCCGGGGCGCTGGCGCGGGTCTCCAGGGCGGCGATGGCGTCGCCCTTGGTCACCCGGCCGTCCTTGCCCGAGCCGCTCACCTTGGCCAGGTCGAGATTGTTTTCCGCCGCGATCCGCTGGGCCGAGGGGGCCGCGGGCTTGCTGGTCATGACCTCGGGCTGGGCGGGCGCCTTGGGCGCCTCGGCCTTGGGCTCGGGGGCCGCTTCAGCCTTGGGCGCTTCGGCCTTGGCCGGGGCGGCGGCCGCGCCGCCTTCGGACATCTTGCCGAGCACCGTGCCCGGTTCGACCGTGTCGCCTTCGCCGGCCAGGATTTCGCTCAGCACGCCATCGGCCGGCGCGGCGACTTCCAGGCTGACCTTGTCGGTTTCCAGCTCGACCAGGATCTCGTCCTTACGGACGGCATCGCCCGCCTTCTTGGTCCAGCGCGCCACCGTCGCCTCGGTGACGGACTCGCCCAGGGCGGGGGTCATGATGTCGGCCATAGTGGTAGATTCCTGTTCTTATTCAGTTCTTTGACGGAACGACGCCCTAGGCGAAGGCTTCGTTGAGGAAGGTTTCAAGCTCGGCCAGGTGCCGGCTCATCAGGCCCGCGGCCGTCGAGGCCGAGGCCGGGCGGCCCACATAGCGGGCGCGGCGGGACTGCACGTCCAGCCGCTCCAGGGTCAGCTCCAGCCACGGATCGACGAAGGTCCAGCCGCCCATATTCTTCGGCTCTTCCTGACACCAGACCAGCTCGGCGTCCTTGAACCGCTTCAGCTCGTTGGACAGGGACTTCACCGGCCAGGGATAGAACTGCTCCAGGCGCAGGATGTAGACGTCGTCGACGCCCTTGGCCTCCCGGGCCTCCAGCAGATCGTAATAGACCTTGCCCGAGCACAGGATCACCCGGCGGATCTTCTCGTCGGGGACCAGGTTGACGGCGGTGTTCTCGCCGCGCTCGGCGTCGTCCAGCAGCACCCGATGGAAGGACGAGCCCTCCGACAGGTCGGTGAGCCGAGAGACGGCCTTCTTGTGGCGCAGCAGGCTCTTGGGGGTCATCAGGATCAGCGGCTTGCGGAACTCCCGCAGCAACTGGCGGCGCAGAATGTGGAAATAGTTGGCCGGGGTCGTGCAGTTGGCCACCTGCATATTGTCCTCGGCGCAGGACTGCAGGAAGCGCTCGAGCCTCGCCGACGAGTGCTCCGGCCCCTGGCCTTCATAGCCGTGGGGCAGCAGCATCACGAGGCCGCTCATCCGCAGCCACTTGCGTTCGCCCGACGAGATGAACTGGTCGATGACCACCTGGGCGCCGTTGGTGAAGTCCCCGAACTGGGCCTCCCACAGGGTCAGCGTCCGGGGTTCGGCCAGGGAGAAGCCGTATTCGAAGCCCAGCACCGCCTCTTCCGACAGGGCGGAGTCCAGAACCTCGAAGTGGGCCTGGTTCGGTGACAGGTTGCGCAGGGGGAAGTAGGCGTCTTCGGTCTTCTGGTCGATCAGGGCCGAATGGCGCTGGGTGAAGGTGCCGCGCACGCTGTCCTGGCCCGACAGGCGGACCGGATAGCCCTCGTCGAGCAGGGCGGCGAAGGCCAGGTGCTCGGCGGTGGCCCAGTCCAGGCCCTCGCCGCTCTCGATGGCCTCGCGGCGGGTCTGGAGAACCCGGGCGACGGTCTTGTGGACGGCGATACGCTCCGGCGCCGCGGTGATCTTGCGGCCGAGGTCCAGCAGCTTCTGCAGGGGGACGGCGGTGTCGCCGCGGCGATCCTCGGTGGTGGGCAGGGTCAGGCCCGACCACTTGCCGTCCAGCCAGTCGGCCTTGTTGGCCTTGTACTCCTTGCCGGCGTCGAACTCCTTATCCAGGAAGTCGGCGAACTCGGCGATCCAGCCGTCCACCTCCTCAGCGGTCACGACCTTCTCGTCGATCAGACGCTGGGTGTAGATCTCGCGGGTGGACGGGTGGCCCTTGATCTTGGCGTACATCAGGGGCTGGGTCATCGTGGGGTCGTCCCCCTCGTTGTGACCGAACCGCCGGTAGCAGAACATGTCGATGACCACGTCCTTGCCGAACTGCTGGCGGAACTCGGTGGCCACCTTGGCGGCGAAGACCACGGCCTCGGGGTCGTCCCCGTTCACGTGGAAGATCGGCGCCTCGACCATCAGGGCGACGTCCGACGGATAGGGCGAAGACCGGCTGTTCTTCGGGCTGGTGGTGAAGCCGATCTGGTTGTTGACGATGAAGTGGATCGAGCCGCCCACCCCATAGCCCTTGAGGCCCGACAGGGCGAAGCACTCGGCCACCACGCCCTGGCCGGCGAAGGCCGCGTCCCCGTGCAGCAGCAGGGGCAGTACGTGGCTGCGGCCGGCGTCGGGGTTTTCACGCAGGGTGAAGGCCTGCTTGGCGCGGGCCTTGCCGATCACCACCGGATTGACGATCTCCAGGTGACTGGGATTGGCCGTCAGGGACAGGTGGACGGAGTTGCCGTCGAAGCTGCGGTCCGACGAGGCGCCCAGGTGGTATTTGACGTCGCCGGAGCCCTCGATGTCGGTGGGCAGGGACGAGCCGCCCTGGAATTCGTGGAAGATGACGCGATAGGGCTTGCCCATCACCGCGGCCAGGACGTTCAGGCGGCCGCGGTGGGGCATGCCCAGCACGATGTCGCGGACGCCCAGGGCGCCGCCGCGCTTGATGATCTGCTCCAGGGCCGGAACCATGGCCTCGCCGCCGTCCAGGCCGAAGCGCTTGGTGCCGGGGAAGCGGCGGTGCAGGAACCGTTCGAAGCCCTCGGCCTCGATCAGCTTCTTGAGAATGGCGATCTTGCCCTTCTCGGTGAAATCGATCTCCTTGTCGCGGCCCTCGATCCGCTCCTGCATCCAGGCCTTCTGGATCGGATCGGAGATGTGCATGTACTGCACGCCGACATCGCCGCAGTAGGTGCGGCGCAGGATGTCGAGGATCTCGCGGACCGTGGAGGTCTCCAGGCCAAGCACATAGTCGAGGAAGATCGGCCGGTCGTAATCGGCCTCCGTGAACCCATAGGAGGCCGGGTCCAGTTCGCTGGCGTCGCCGGGCACGATGGCGATGCCCAGGGGATCGAGATTGGCCCGCAGGTGCCCGCGCATCCGGTAGGCCCGGATCATCATGATGGCGCGGAGGGAATCCAGGGTGGCGGCGCGGACCGTGTCGGTGGAGGCGGCCGGGGTGCGCTCGGCCACCTTCTTTTCAAGCTTGGCTTCCACCGCAGGCCAGAGGCCGTCCAGGGCAGAGAGCCAGTCGGGCCGCGCAGCGGGCGCATCAGGCCTGACCCAGCCGGGCCTCGCCGCGGCCGCCTTGATCTCCTCGGCCCGCTCATGGAGCGAGGCGAAGAAGGCCCGCCACGAGGGCTCCACCGAGCCGGGGTTCTCCGCCCACCGGGCGTAGAGATCTTCTACGAAGGCTCCATTGCCGCCATAGAGGAACGAGGTCTCGGCGAGCACCTCGTTAATCAGACCTGCGTCGTCCGCCATGCTTCCGCTTCCAGACGGTCCGCGAAGCTTCTTGGTGAGAGGAGCCGACGGCGGACCGCCATACGCTTGATTGTGTCAGGCGCCCTTGAGCACCTGGAGCAGGGTTTCGCCGAGTTTCGCCGGAGAGGGCGAGACGCGGATGCCCGCATCTTCCATCGCCGCGATCTTGTCCTCGGCGCCGCCCTTGCCGCCCGAAATGATTGCGCCCGCGTGACCCATCCGCCGCCCGGGGGGGGCGGTGCGTCCCGCGATGAATCCGACCATAGGCTTCTTCTTCGGTGAATTCTTGATGAATTCCGCCGCCGCTTCCTCGGCTGCGCCGCCGATTTCGCCGATCATGATAATCGACTCAGTCTCGTCGTCGTCGAGGAACATCTGAAGCACGTCGATGAACTCGGTGCCCTTGACCGGGTCGCCGCCGATGCCGACAGCCGTGGTCTGGCCCAAGCCCACCTGGGTGGTCTGAAACACAGCTTCGTAGGTAAGCGTGCCGGAGCGGGAGACAACACCCACCGAGCCGCGCTTGAAGATATTTCCCGGCATGATGCCGATCTTGCACTCGTCCGGGGTCAGGACGCCCGGGCAGTTGGGGCCGATCAGGCGGGACTTGGAGCCCGAGAGGGCGCGCTTGACCTTGACCATGTCGGCCACCGGGATGCCCTCGGTGATGCAGATGATCAGGGGGATCTCGGCCTGGATGGCCTCGAGGATCGAGTCCGCGGCGAACGGCGGCGGGACGTAGATCACGCTGGCCTCGGCGCCGGTCTGGTTGACCGCTTCGCTGACGGTGTCGAACACCGGCAGGCCGATATGGGTCGTGCCGCCCTTACCGGGCGTGACGCCGCCGACCATCTTGGTGCCGTAGGCGATGGCCTGTTCCGAGTGGAAGGTGCCCTGGCTGCCGGTGATGCCCTGGCAGATGACGCGGGTTTCTTTTCCGATGAGGATGGACATTAAGCGGCTCCCCGAACGGCCTTGACGATCTTTTCAGCGCCGTCCGACAGATCATTGGCGGACACGACGTTCAGGCCGCTCTCGGCGATGATCTGCTTGCCGAGCTCGACGTTGGTGCCTTCCAGGCGAACCACCAGGGGCACCTGCAGGCCGACTTCCTTCACGGCTTCGACCACGCCCTCGGCGATGATGTCGCAGCGCATGATGCCGCCGAAGATGTTGACCAGGATCCCCTTCACGCTGGGATCGGCGGTGATGATCTTGAAGGCCGCGATGACCTTCTCCTTGGTGGCGCCGCCGCCCACGTCGAGGAAGTTGGCGGGCTCTGCGCCATAGAGCTTGATGATGTCCATGGTCGCCATGGCCAGGCCCGCGCCATTGACCATGCAGCCGATTTCACCATCCAGGGCGATGTAGGAGAGGTCGTACTTGGACGCCTCGATTTCCTTGTCGTCCTCTTCGCTGGTGTCGCGCAGCTCGACGATGTCGGGATGGCGATAAAGGGCGTTGCCGTCGAAGCTGACCTTGGCGTCCAGCACCCGCAGGTGATCGTCGGCGGTGACGATCAGCGGGTTGATCTCGAGCATCTCCATGTCCTTGGCGAGGAACGCCGCATAGAGCTGGCCGAGCAGGGTGGCGGCTTCCTTGGCCAGACCGCCGGTCAGGCCCAGCGACTTGGCCAGGTTCCGCCCGTGGTGCGGGAAGACGCCGGTGGCCGGATCGATGGAGAAGCTGATGATCTTTTCAGGGGTCGAGGCGGCGACCTCTTCGATGTCCATGCCGCCTTCGGTGGAGGCGACCACCGAGACGCGGCTGGTATCGCGGTCGACCAGCAGGGAGAGGTAGAGCTCCCGGGCGATGGCCGCGCCTTCCTCGATATAGAGGCGGTTGACCTGCTTGCCCTTGGGGCCCGTCTGGTGCGTCACCAGGACGCGGCCGAGCATCTCCTGGGCGTTGGTCTTCACCTCGTCGGCGGACTTGACCACCCGGACCCCGCCCTTGGCGTCGGGACCGAGGCCCTCGAAGCGGCCCTTGCCGCGTCCGCCGGCGTGGATCTGGGATTTGACGACCCAGACCGGGCCTCCCAGCTTCGCGGCGGCCTGGGCGGCCTCTTCGACGGTGTGGGCGGCGAAGCCGCGCGGGACCGCCACGCCGAACTCTGCGAGGACGGCTTTGGCTTGATGCTCGTGGATGTTCATGAGGCTGCGATTTGTCGCTAAAATCGTCTCGCCCGGACCGGCGAGTTCTCGGGCTTATAGGCGCCGCCTCCGAGCGTGGCAACCCGCTAACCCGACGTCACACCCCAACCAAAGTGACATGGGCGCCTCAGCCAAAGAATAGGTCCCACATGGTGCGGCCGGGAATGAAGGCGATGATCAGATTGATCGCAAAGGCGCCATAGAACAGGCCCATCATCGCGCGTCTGTGGCGGGCCACGTCGCGGCGCTTCGCCCAGATCACCGCCAGCGGCAGGATGATCAGGGTCCAGCCGGTGAAGAGATGGATCAGCGACCAGCGGCCATGGTTCAGGCTGGTGATGAACAGGGTGGAGAGCGCCGTGGTCATGACCAGCGCCACCCACACCCAGCCCGCCGTCCGATGGAAGGTCCGCCCCTTGCGCGCCGTCATGAGCGCTGCGCCGAGGACCAGGGCGGCCAGGGCGGTATAGAGGTGAATCCTGATGACCGGCGACAGGCCGGCCAGAACGGCGAAGTCCGGGGCGTGGGGCCGGGCGGCGGCCAGCTCCCGTCCGATCGCCGGCCAGATCCCCCACATGGCGCCGGCCAGGATGACCAGCACCACCCCCAGGCTCAGGGCGAAGCCTCGGCCGAAGGTCATGGTCTTCAGGGGGCTCAGGCGGGACTGGCTGTCTTGCGGGGCGAGCGACATGGGGTATCTCCTTCCATTGCGGCGGCGCCGCGATCTGAGCGGAGACAAGGGTTGGGACGTGCGTGCGACCAGCGAGGTTTCGTGGAATGACGCCCGGCCGTCGTGAAACGCCGCCCCCCGCCGCCGACGAAACGTCGACGGCAGGGCGCCCCCTGACCTTCGGGCCCTACGAGGACCGGGCCGGCTGGCTGCGGGGTCTGGGTCTGGCCCTGGCGGTGGGCGGCTTCCTGGCCCTTTCGGGGGCCTTCGCTGACGAAGACACCTCCCTGGCTGAGCGACTGGCCTACTGGATGCCGATGATGGGCGTCGGGGCCCTGTGGGGCGGGTTCATCGCCCGGGCCTTCTTTCCCGATCATGGGGACGAGGACGTTCCGCCTCGAGATATGTGGCTCAAATGTCTGTGGGCCGCCTTGGCCATGGCCTTGCCGTTCACCGGCATGGTCTGGACAGCGACCTGGCTGGTGTTCGGCCATCAGATTCCCTGGCGGGGCCTGCCCTATCTGTTCGGCAGCGTCTTCGTCCTGTCCCTGGCCATGACGGCGCTGAACACCCTGGTGGAAAGCCGCCGGCAGGCGATGCGGCGGC
>TARA_R100000935_G_scaffold24014_1_pt1 | contig 47106 bp, 41 predicted proteins | sample TARA_R100000935 | Tara Oceans TARA_R100000935 (sample SAMEA2621502) | marine metagenome | biome: marine biome (ENVO:00000447); feature: surface water layer (ENVO:00002042); material: "saline water (ENVO:00002010), including plankton (ENVO:xxxxxxxx)" | depth 5 m
TAACCTGAAGGTCACAGGTTCAAATCCTGTCCCCGCACCCAAATCCCCTCAAAGCCGCCGAACACTCAACCGTCCGGCGGCTTTTTGATGTCTAAACCTCCCTCAGGCTTCGTTTCGGCTGATCGTTAGGCCTAGCCGCTCGGCGGCCAGCAGCTTGTCCAAGGTCTTGTCGTGGGCGTCGACGCAGGCCCACCCCGCTTCCGGCTGGTCTGGCGGGCGTGTCGGCGAGCTGGGCGACCGTCAGCCAGGCAGGCCGTCGACCTGCGGAATGTCCTCAAGGTTCTGGTCCCAGTCCGCCCGGCTTCCCGTCGAGATGTGCGCCGTGGGTCGAGTGTCGATCGGGGTGTCGAGACTTCCGGCGGGAACCACCAAGAGGCCGCCATTCATCTGAAGCCCCGGCACTGCTGAACCGCAGGCCGCGCAGAAGCTCTTCTCATGCAAGGTCGACGGAACGCGGTATGTCCGGATCGCAGATTGGCCGGAGAGCCAGTTTAGCTGCGCGCCTTGCGAAAACAGGTTGGCGGCATAGGCGGAGCCGGTGTCCTTTCGGCAGCGGGCGCAGTGGCACAGAAAGAACTGTTCGAAATCGCCGAGGACCTCAAAGCGGACTTCGCCGCACAGGCAGGACCCCAGGTGTTTGCCGGTTGGGTTGCGCATACCCCACCTTAATCGACGCGGGCTCGCAATGTCAGCCGTGGGCGGGCTTGGCCGATGTTGGGCGCCCGAGACCAGACTTTCGGCCTCTCATAGGCGCCCCCCATTTCCCCTCGCGCCGACGGGCTGTCCACCTCACGCCCGCTGATCAGGGGCCCGCCAGGGCGGGAGCCCCGCCAGCAGCGCCGCGAGGGTCAGCTGGGCGAGTTCCGGCGGGGCGCCCCCGGCGCAGAGGTCTTCGAACAGCCGGTCTGGCCCCACCTCCGCCAGCCGCGCGCCCAGCCCGGCGTCTCCAGCGCCGTCGCGGCTATCGATGACGGGGCCCGTCTGGCCCTCGTTGAGGGCGATCTGCCGGTCACCCAGTCGGGCGGCCTCGGCCAGATCGTGGGTCACATAGAGGATCGGAATGGCGAGGTCGCTATTGAGGCGCTCCAGATAGGGGAGCACCTCGGCCTTTCGCGCCCGATCGAGACTGGCCAGGGGCTCGTCCATCAACAGCAGGCGCGGCTGGGACAGCAGGGCCCGGCCGATGGCTACGCGCTGGCGCTCGCCGCCGGACAGGCGCGCCACGCCCCGCTCCAGCAGGGGCTCCAGGCCCAACAGGCCGACCACCTGATCCAGATCGATCCGTTGCTCGTCCTTGGTCCGTCGGAAGCCGAACAGCAAATTGCGCCGCACAGACAGGTGGGCCAGCAGGCTAGCCTCCTGGAAGACATAGCCCACCGGACGCTGGTGGGCGGGGAGGAAGCGCGCCTCGTCCTGCCAGACCTCGCCCTCGACGACGAGGCGCCCGGGCAGACGCTCCAGGCCGGCGATGCAGCGCAGCAGGGTGGTCTTGCCACAGCCCGACGGCCCAAACAGCACCGTGACGCCAGCCGCCGGGGTGATGAAGTCGGCGTTCAGCGCGAACGGCCCGAGCCGGCCGCGGAAGCTCGCCTCGATCAGGCCGGTCGCGGATGTCTCCGGCGCAGCGCTCATGGGCGCAGCCGCCCGGTCCGCCGCTCGATCAACAGCAGGCTCAGCATGACGGCGAAGGCGAAGACGAGCAGGAGCGCCGCCAGCTGGTGAGCCTTGTTCCATTCCAGAGCCTCGACCAGCTGATAGATCTCGATGGACAGCACCTCGGTCTCGCCGGGGATCCCGCCGCCGATCATCAGCACCACCCCGAACTCGCCGATGGTGTGGGCGAAGGTCAGGATGGCGGCCACCAGGAAGCCGGGGCGGGCGAGCGGCAGGGCGACGCTGAAAAACGCGTCCATCGGCGAGGCGCGCAAGGTGGCGGCCACTTCGAAGGGGCGCTCGCCGATGGCCTGAAAGGCGTTGCGGATCGGCTGCACGGCGAAGGGCAGGGAGTAGATGATCGACCCGATGACCAGGCCCTCGAAGGTGAAGGCCAAGGTGCGGATGCCGATCGCTTGGAAGGGCGCCATCAGCGGGCTGTCGGGACCCAGCGCCAGCAGCAGATAGAAGCCCAGAACCGTGGGCGGCAGGACGATGGGCAGGGCGACCACCGCGCCGATGATCTCCTTCCACCAGGCCTGGCTGCGCGCCAGCCACCAGGCCAGGGGCGTGGCCAGGATCAGCAGCAGGATGGTGGTGACGCCGGCCAGTTTGACCGTCAGCCAGATGACCTCGCCCATGGATCAGGGCGCCTCATAGCCATAGCGGCGGATGATCGCCTTGGCTTCGGGCCCCTTGAGGAAGGCGACGAAGGCCCGAGCCGCGGGATTGCCCGCCCCGGACTTGAGCAACACCGCCTGTTGGGCGATCGGGCTGTGGTGGCTGGCCGGCACGATCCAGCGCGAGCCGCGATCGTGGCGAACCACCTGGGACAGGGCGACGAATCCGAGTTCGGCCGCGCCGGTGTCGGTGAACTGATAGGCCTGGGTGATCGAGGCTCCAGTGACGAACCTGGGCGATAGGCGCTCAAAGAGGCCAAGCCTGCGCAGGGTCTCCACCGCCGCCAGACCATAGGGCGCGGTCTTGGGGTCGGCGATGGCGAGCTTGTCGAATCCGCCCTGGGCGAGGACCGCGCCGCGGGCGTCTACGAGGCCAGGCGTCCGGCTCCAGAGCGCCAGCCGGCCGGTCGCATAGGTGAAGCGGGTCCCCGGGACAGACAGGCCTGCGGTCTCGGCCCGGATCGGCCGTTCGGCGTCGGCCGACAGGAAGACGTCGAAGGGCGCGCCGTTAGCGATCTGTGCGAAGAACTGGCCCGACGCGCCGAAGCTGAGAACCGCCCTGTGGCCCGTCGCGGCTTCGAATCGGGCGGCGATCTCCTGGGCCGGCTCGGTGAAGTTGGCGGCCACCGCGATACGGGTCCCGGCCGCAGGGGCGCAGCCCGGCGCCGCGAGCAGCGCAAGGCCGGTGATCAGTCCGCCGAGAAGGGCGCGGCGCGCGGTCATCGCTGTCCCCCTTCGGCCGGCGAGGCCGGCCCGTTTCGGTTATGTAGTCATCCTATATGACGGTTGGCGAGGCGCTTAGGCAATCTCCGCAGGCGTCGCGGGCGACGGCCGTTCCAAGGCCATGAGGATCCACATGACGACGAGGGCCGACAGCAGTCTCACGGCGGCGCTGACCTTCCAGCGGGGAAGCGCCCGGGCCAGTCTTGAACGGGTCGCCCTGCTGGCGGCGGTGGGGGAGTTGGGCTCCATCAGCGCGGCGGCCAAGCAGATGGGCCTCAGCTACAAGGGCGCCTGGGACGCCGTCCAGGCCATGAACAACCTGTTCGAGGCGCCCCTGGTGACCGCCGCGCCTGGCGGGCGAGCTGGCGGCGCCGCCAGCCTCACCCCGCGGGGCGAGGCGGTGGTGATGGCTTTTGGGCGGGTGAGGACCGAACTGGAGGCCACGCTGGCCAAGCTGGAGAGCCATCTGGGGGAGGGCGCCAGCCGGGATCTGTTCTGGAGTCTGGGCATGCGGACAAGCGCGCGAAACGCCCTGCGGGGGGTGATCAGCCAGATCACAGCCAGCGCCGTCAGCGCCGAGGTGGAGCTGAACCTCGGCGACGGGGTCGCCATCACCGCCATGGTCACGCGCCAGAGCGCTGAAGATCTTGGCCTGGAGGTAGGCACGCCGGCCATCGCCCTGATCAAGGCCAGCTTCGTCATGCTGGCGGTGGGCGAGGGGCTGCGCACCTCGGCGCGCAACCAGCTTCCCGGTGTTGTAACGGCGCGGGAGGATGGCGGCGTGAACAGTGAAATCACCCTCGATATCGGCGGCGGCAAGACCCTGATCGCCACGGTGACCCGCGACAGCGCCGAGGCCCTGGGCCTCGCCGTCGGGGTTCGGGCCATGGCTCTGATCAAGGCGCCGCACGTCATCCTGGCGGTGGAATAGGCACGCCCCGCGCCGAGTTCGTCTGGGTTGAGCGCCTGGCCAGGTCTGCGGTCCGGCCGTCGGCGGCGCGCTTGCGAGGGGGAGGTCCCTGTGATCTGAAAAGGCCATGGAACCGAGCGGCGTCAATCTACCCTCCATGAACCTCCGGCACATCGAGGTCTTCCACGCGGTTTACCGGGCCGGCTCGATCAGCGCCGCGGCCCGCGCCCTCTATGTCTCGCAGCCCTCGGTCAGCAAGGTCTTGAAGCATGCCGAGGGGCGGCTGGGCTTTCCCCTGTTCCGCCTGGTCAAGGGCCGCCTGACGCCGACCGACGAGGCCCACGCCCTGTTCCGGGATGTGGACGAGATCTACACCCGCATCGAGTCGCTGAAGGAGACCACCCGCAACCTGCTCAAGGGCGGCTCGGCCCATATCGGCCTGGCGGTGCTGCCCTCCCTGGGGCTCGGGGTGGCGCCCCGGGCGGTGGCCCAGTTCCGCCAGAAGCACCCGGGCGTCACCTTCACCCTGCAGACCCTGCATGACGAGGACGTCCTGCGCGCCCTCTATGAGCGCAAGGCCGATCTGGCGGTGGCCTATGACGCCCCGCGTCATCCGAGGCTCGCCCATACCCGCATCGGCACCGGCGAGCTCGTCCTGCTCTATCGCCGCGACTATCTCCCGGACGCCCCGCCCCGGCTGGGGATCGAGAGCTTCAGCGGCCATGAGCTGATCAGCCTGGCCGGCAGCGGTCCCGTCGGCGCCCTCTATGCCAGCGAAGTGGTGCGCGGCAGCCTGACCCGGCCGGAGGGCATCGTGGTCCAGACCTACTATGTCGCCGCCGCCCTGGTGCGACACGGGGCAGGCGTGGCCATCGTCGATGAGTTCACCGCCCGGGAGAACCAGGGACCGGACCTGGACTTTCGGCCGCTGATCCAGCCGGCCAATTTCGGCGTCTACTGCATCTATCTGGAAGACCGGCCACTTTCGAAGATGGCCCGGGCCTTTGTGAATACGCTGAAGGCCGACATCCAGGACCAGCAGCAGGCGCATAACCCGGGGCTATAACCGACCTCCCTCTTGCGAGCTTCGCGCGCGGCCCAGTTGCGCGATGATTAGGCCATAGCGTCGCCCCGGCCCGAAGTGAGAGATTATGATCCCGCCGCCCTACCTGCTCTATCTTGGCGACTCCCAGAATGAGCTGTCTGTCAAAACCTCCCGCGGGGTCGCCTATTGGCGGCCGGAATGGAGCCTGGGCGAGCACCGCCGGCCCGACTGCACCGTCACCCTGGGGCTGCCCCATCTGGACTTCGCCGAGGCCGCCGCCAAGGGCGCCAAGACCCTGATCGTCGGCGTCGCCAATGCCGGCGGCGTGCTGGGTCCCAAGATCGTCGCCGATGTGGTGGCCGCCCTCGAGGCTGGCCTGCACGTGGCGTCCGGCCTGCATGAGCGCCTGACCGAGCATCCAGAGATCGTCGCCGCCGCCGAGCGTCGGGGCCTGTCCCTGTTCGACGTGCGCGAACCCCCGAAGAAGATGGCCGTGGGCAATGGCCGCCCCCGGGCCGGCCACCGACTGCTCACCGTCGGCACCGACTGTTCGGTGGGCAAGATGTACACGACGCTGGCCGTTGAACGTGAAATGCGCGGCCGCGGCATGGCGGCCGACTTCCGGGCCACCGGCCAGACCGGCATCTTCATCGCCCAGTCGGGCGTGCCCATCGATGCGGTCATCGCCGACTTCATCTCCGGCGGGATCGAGCAGATCAGCCCGGCCCGCCACGATGGCGGCTGGGACCTGATCGAGGGGCAGGGCTCCCTGTTCCACCCCTCCTATGCTGGTGTATCGCTCGGCCTGCTGCACGGCGCACAGCCGGACGCCATCGTCCTGTGCCATGAGCCGGGCCGCCCGCACATGCGCGGCCTGCCGGGCCGGGACCTGCCCGACCTCGCGGCCTGTCTGGAAGCCAACCTCGCCTCGGCCGCCCTGACCAATCCTGGCGTGACTCCGGTGGGAATCGCCTTCAACACCTCAAACCTCGCCCCCGATGAGGCGCGCCGGCTCTGCGACGAGACCGCCGCGCGCTTCAACCTCCCTTGCCAGGACCCCGTCTCCATGGGCGTGGACCAGATCGTCGACAGGTTAGTTGAATGCTTCGCACCCTCTCAGCCCGCGCTGAACATTGGCCGCTGAGCACGCCGTTCCGGATTTCCCGCGGGGTCAAGACCGCCGCTGACGTGGTCGCCGTGACCCTGGTCGAGGACGGCCGCCAGGGCCGCGGGGAGGGGGTGCCCTACGCCCGCTACGGGGAAACGATCGACTCCGTCCTCGCCCAGGTGAACGACCTGGCCGACGATCTCGCCCGCGGGATGAGCCGCCGGGACCTGGCCGAACGGCTGGGTCCGGGCGCGGCCCGCAACGCCATAGACTGCGCCCTGTGGGATCTCGAAGCCCGCCTGGCCGGCCGTGCGGTCGCCGAAACCCTGGGTCAGCTCCCGCTCCATCCCCTGGTGAGTGCGCTGACCGTCAGCCTGGACACGCCCCAGGCCATGGGAGCGGCGGCCGCACGGATGACCGGCGCCACCCTGATCAAGGTCAAGGTCGACCAGAACGATCCGGCCGCCTGTCTGGCCGCGGTTCGGGCCGCCGCGCCGGACGCCGATCTGATCGTCGATCCCAATGAGAGCTGGACCCTCGATATCCTGGCCGACCTGCAGCCGACCCTGGCGCAGCTGAAGGTCGCCCTGATCGAGCAGCCCCTGCCGGCCGGCGAGGACGCCGCCTTGGCGGGCTTCACCAGCTGCGCGCCCATCTGCGCCGATGAGTCCTGCCACGTGGCCGCCGACCTTCCGGGTCTGAAGGACCGCTATCAGGTGGTGAACATCAAGCTCGACAAGAGCGGCGGTCTGACCGAGGCTCTGGATCTGTTGCAGCAGGCCCGGGCGATGGATTTCGGCGTCATGGTCGGCTGCATGGTCTCTTCCTCCATGTCGATCGCGCCGGCTTTCCACGTGGCCCGGCATGCGGACTTCGTCGATCTCGACGGGCCGACCTGGCTGGCCAACGACTATGCCGGCGGCGCGGTCCAGCGCGGCGCCCACCTGACGCCGCCGCAGGGCCTGTGGGGCGTGCCCGACGGCGCTGAGGCCTGACCGGCCACCGCTTCGGCGGACGAGGACGGCGCGACCCCGCACCTGGAGACCAAGCCGATGAGCGACCTCGCGTCTGATCCCGCCCCCGATGACGGGTCGCAAAAGACCGGCGGCCTGGGGGGCCTTGTCCGCCGCTACTGGCTGGACGTCACCCTGTGGAAGCGGATCCTGCTGGGCCTGATGCTGGGAACGGTGCTGGGCCTGGTCATCGGTGAGCAGGCCATGGGGATCAAATGGGTGGGCGACCTCTTCGTGCGGCTGATCCGCATGATCGTCACGCCACTGGTCTTCTTCTCCATCGTGTCCGGCATCGCCGGCATGGGAGATGTGAAGCGGCTCGGCTCCATCGGGGCCAAGACCCTGGTCATGTACCTCGCCCTCACCGCGGTGGCGGTGTCGGTGGGCCTGAGCCTCGGCGTCCTGTTCCAGCCAGGCGCCGGCATGGACTTTGTCGGCACCACGCCTCAGGTGCTCGGCGCTGCACCGACCCTGGGCGAATATCTGATGAGCATCGTGCCGCTCAACCCGTTCGCCGCCCTGAACGAGGGCAACATCCCGGCGATCATCTTCTTCGCCATCCTGATTGGCCTGGGCATCCTGATCATCGGCGAGCCCGCCGCCCCGGCGGCGCGGCTGTTCCAGATCGGCTCCGACATCATGCTGGTCCTGGTGCGGGTCATCATGGAGCTGGCGCCCTTCGGGGTCTTCGCCCTGGTGGCCTGGGTCATGGGGACGTCCGGGCCCAGCACCTTCGTGCATGTCTTTCTGCTGGCCGTCGCCCTGGTCCTGGGCTGCGCGATCCAGACCCTGATCGTCCATGGGGGCGTCATCCGCCTGATCGCCCGCCTGCCGGTGGTCCCCTTTTTCCGGGACATCGCCGACGCGGTGATCGTCGCCTTCTCCACCTCCTCCAGCGCCGCGGTCCTGCCGGTGGCCATGCGGGTGGCCGAAAAGAATCTGGGGGTCAGCCACACGGTGGCCTCGACCACGCTGCCGCTTGGCACGACGCTCAGCATGGACGGCACCGCCCTCTATGTGGCCCTGCTGGCGGTGTTCTCGGCTCAGGCCTTCGGCGTGGACATGACCGCGGCCCAGTATCTGATGGTCGGTCTGGTCTGCGTGGTGGTGGCGGTGGGCACGGCGCCGGTGCCGTCGGCCTCGCTCTTCATGCTGGCGGCCGTGCTGCAGGTGATCGGGCTGAGCGCCGAACAGACGGCCCTGGTGGTCGGCTTCATCCTGCCCTTCGACCGCATCCTCGACATGACCCGCACCGTGCCCAACGCCACCAGCGACCTGGTGGTGGCCGTCACCGTGGCCAGGTGGGAGGGCGAGCTGGACGAGGCCTCCTATCGCGCCAAGCCGGTGGAATAGAAGGTCTGGATCAGCGGGGCGCGCCCCAGACCCAGATCAGGTTCTCCTGCCGGGTCCAGCCGGTGCGGCCGTCGCCCAGCCGCACCTGGCGCCAGCCGAGATAGGTTTGCTCCACCCGCCCGACAGCGCCGCCGGCCAACTGGATCTCGGCGGCCTCAGCCGGGGTGTCGACTGGCAGGGGGCGCAAGGGGCCGGCGCCCCAGATGACCACAGCCCGGGAACTCCCCAGCGCGCCGTAGCCGGCCAGGGCTGTGGCGCTGACCATCATCCCGACCGCGGCGAGGGCGGCCAGGCCAAGACCGGCCCGGACCAGACGACGGCCGGCCCGGTAGCGCCCATAGAGACCCGCTCCGAGTCCCACGGTGGTCAGAGCGGCCAAGCCGATCAGCAGCCAGCGCCAGACCGCAGGCGAGGCTGAGGCGATGGCCCGGCCGCGCCAGTCCCGGGGACGGGGCACGCTGGCGCCGGGCGCCAGGCTGTAGCCGGCCTTGGCGCCGGTGGTCAGCCAGAGCTGGCGGGTCTGCGGGTCCGACGGGCTCTGAACAAAGGCGACGGCGGCGTGTCCGGCGGCTTCCTCCCAACGGTCCTGGGCGGCCAGGGCGATGGCCAGGTTGTGCCGCGCCCGCCAGTCCAGGGGCGCCTCGGCGACGCGCTCGGTCAGGGCCTTGGCGGTCATCTCCTGGGCGTGGGCGCCGCTGGTCAGCAGGAACAGGGCGAGGCTTACGAGGCCCGCAGCCGCCGGCAGCAGGTTGGGGCGGCGCAGCGCCGTGGCCGGTCGGAAGGGCGGGGGAGGCCCCAGGGCGGCATGAAGCTCGGCGGCCCGGGTGAGCCAGTCCTGCGGCAACACGCCGGCCCGACCATAGAGGAAGCGGTCGGCCTGCGCCCAGAGATCGCCCCATCGGGGATCCTCGAAGGCCTCCGGGGCGGGCGCGGCCAGGCCCAGGCGCAGGCGAAGCGCTGCGTCCCGCTGCCAGTCCCGCACCAGGGCGCGCGCCTCGGCGGCCTGGGGGTCTTGCGCCAGACGGGCCAGGGTCCGGGCCAGACGCCGGTGGGCGCCGCGGGCCCGCCGGTAGGGATCAGCCTCATAGGCCCGCCAGAAGGCCAATCCGAGCCACAGGGCCAGCAGGCCCAGGGGCGCCGTCAGCAGCGCGCCGACGAACAGCCGGTCGGACGGCGGGGCCAGCGCAGCCGCCTCGCCCTTCAACATGGGCGGCAGGGGCGCGTCCTCATCCGGAAGGTCGCCGGGCGGCGGCTCCGGCGGCAGCAGGTCGCCGTTGGGGTCAGGCAGGACCTCCAGGGTGATCGGCGGGGCCAGATGGCGGACATAACGGCCAGCGCCGGGGTCAAAGGCCACCACCTCGAAGGCGCCCAGGACGTAGCGGCCAGCCCGCAGCGGGACCAGGGTGACGGACTCGCTCAGGGAGCGCTCGAACAGGGTCCCGTCCGCGCCTTCGATCTGTTCCGGCTCGCCGATCAGCTGGAAGTCGCGGGAGACCTGCCGGGCGGGCAGGCCGGAGATGGCCGGCCAGTTGCCGGTTCCCGAGAGGGTCACGCGCCAGGTGAGGCTTTCGCCCACCCGGATTTCCTCGGCTTCCACGGCGGACTCCACCTCGAACTGACCGACCGCGCCCAAAAACGTCTCGGGCGCCGGGGGCAGGGGCCGGATGCGAAACAGGCCCGGCGCGCTCTCGATGGTCCGGGTTTCGGTGATCGCCCGCTGATACTCCTCCATGTCCACCACCCCGGTCTGCAGCCGCATGACCTGGCGGGCCGGCTGCACGGGCGTCAGGCCCGGCGCCAGGGCCATGGCCCGGGTCTTGAACTCGATCACCGCCCGGGTCGCGCCCGGGGCCGGCGGCGCGCGCAGGGCCGGCGCCCCCCAGGGCTCGGCGGCCAGGGGCGCGGACTCCCATGCGAGCTCACCCTCCAGATTGCCGAACGTGCTCCAGTCCACGGTCCAGGCCAGGGTGAGGTCGAAGACTTCCCCGGCCCACAGCGGCTTGTCCGGCGCCTCGAAGGCGCCGGTCACCGGCTGGGCCTGAGCCGGCAGGGCGAGGCTGGCGGCTAGGGCCAGTCCGGCCAGGGCCAACCTGAGGGGGCTCACCATGTCTGGGCTCCCTCTGGTCGCGGGGCGGCCTGGGCCGCCTGCCGCCGCAGGAAGAGTTCGCCAGGGGAATCGGCGGCGCGCAGCCGGCGCAGGGTGTCCAGCGGCTGGACCAGCGCCGGATTGCGCCATTCGGCGGGATCAAACTGGTCAGACTTTGAGCCGCCGACATTCTGCAGGCCCTGCTCGCCGGCGGTGGGCTCCTGCGGGTCTTCCTCGCCCGGTTCGCCGCCGCCGGGCCGCGCGTCCTCGCCTGCCACTGGTTGCTGGCCCGTCGCGTCCATGGGCTCATTGGCGGGGTCCGCAGGTCCTGGGTCTTCCATCGGAACCGGCGGCGGCGGGGTGAGCAGGCGCTTCAGCTTGGCCTCGGCTGCGGCCCAGTCCGCGTGGTCCGGGTCCAGGCTGCGCCCGGCGATCACAGCGGCGAGACCATCGCGCATCAGACCCTCCTCCAGTGGGTGGCCGTGCCCGCGGTGGATCTCCCCGTAGCGGATGGCGACCTCGCTGATCCGCAGATAGTCCTCAGCGCTGAGACGCCGGCGGGTGACCAGCTCCTCGGCCAGATTGCGCATCTGCAGCAGCGGGTCTTCCTCACCCTGCAGGTCCGCCTCGGTCAGCAGCGGCCCCTGGGCCAGGGACAGGCCGGCGGGGGCCAGGGTGAGCGTGAGGGCCGCCAGCACAAGGGCGCGGGCCAGGCCAGGCGCCCGCGGCGTCCGCAGGCGAGGATGGGCTGGAACCTCGCTCGCCGCGCTCCAGGTCAGCAGGAGGAGGGCGGCGGCGGCGAACCAGACGAACTGGTCGGCTAGCGCCCGGGCGCGGCCGGCTTCGGTCCCGGCGGCGTCGGGCGCTGTGGCGCTGGCGGCCCGCACGAGGGTGGAAAGGTCGGCCGCGCCAGCCAGATCGAGCGCTTGACCGCCCTCGGCGCCGCCGGCCGCCAGTTCGGTCAGCAGGCCCGGGTTCAGCCGGGACACCACGGCAGCGCCGTCGGGCCGACGCATGGGCGCGCCGCCCGGCCCCGGCGGTGTGGCGCCGGCCTCGGTGCCGAAGCCGACGGCGATCACGCGGACCCCTTGGCTGCGCAGGGGCGCGAGCCGCTCGCGCCAGGGGCCGGGCTCGGCCTCGCCATCGGTGAGGATCACCAGGACCCGGCCCTGGGGCGTGTCGCTGAAACTGCTGAGCGCAGTCTCCAGCAGGGCGTCGAGATTGCTGCCGGCGACCGGCATGTGTTCCGGCCCGATCTGCGGCAGATAGGTTCTAAGAATGGCTTGGTCTTCACTCACTGGGGCCAGGACGTGGGCGGAGCCGGCATAGCCGATCAGGCCGATCCGCCGATCGGGCAGGTCCTCGGCCAGCCTGGTCGCCAGGGCCCGGGCCCGGCTCAGCCTTGATGGCGAGACATCGGTCGCCAGCATGCTGCGGGAGAGATCCAGCGCGATGACGACTTCGCCTGGCGCCTGATCGTCAGGGGCGAGCGGCGCCTGGCCCCATTGCGGCCTCGCCAGGGCGGTCGCCAGCAGCAGGACCGCCAGCCAGAACCGCCAGGGCTGCGCCATGGGACGGGCGGCGCCGGGGTCGAAGCGCACCCGACCGCCCAGGACGGCGCCCCGCCGGATCTTGCCGCCGAGATCGGGCGCAGCGCCCTGACGCCTGCGGCCGAGCAGCCATTCCAGGCCGATCAGAACCGGAACCAGGGCGGCGAGCCACAACATCTGAGGCCAGAGAAAGCTCATGGGCGCGCCCGCCTCAGCCGCGCGGCGCCTGCGCCCCATACGGGGGCGGCGGCCAGCAGCAGCGCGAAGGCGCCGACCAGGGGCCAGACAAAGAGCTCGGTGGTCACCCTGCGCGTGCGGACCTGGAACTCGGTCTTCTGGGCCGCATCGATGGCGGCGAAGGCCTGGGCCAGGGCTGCGGTGTCGCCCGCCTGCACGAAGCGGCCGTCCGTCTCCTGCGCCATCCGTTGCAGGGTCTCGATGTCGAGGGCCGAGGGAAACTGCCGCGTGCCGACGCGGCGGCCCTGGTCATCGAAGATCGGGAAGGGGACCATGCCGTTGCGGCCGGCGCCGATGGCGTAGACCGGCACCCCCCGGTGGCGGGCGAGCGCCGTGGACTGGGGCGGGGTCAGACTGCCGCTGGTGTTGGCCCCGTCGGTCAGCAGGACCACGAACTGGCCGACGGCCTCGTCCGCGTCAGACCGCGGCCGCTCCAGCCCGGCCAGGGCGATGCCCAGTCCATCGCCGATGGCGGTGCCGTCCTCCAGCAGGCCGATCTGCAGGGTCGAGAGCTGCTCGGCGAGCCATCCATGGTCGGTGGTCAGAGGGGCCAGGGTGTAGGCCTGGGCGGCGAACAGGACGACGCCGATCCGGTCATTGGGCCGCTCGGTGACGAAGGCCTGCAGGGCCGGACGGATGGCCTCAAGCCGGTTGATGGGGCCATCGGGGCCCACATAGTCCTCCGCCAGCATGGAGCTGGAGAGGTCGATGGCCAGCATCAGGTCATAGCCGCGGGAGACAACGTCCTGCCGCGCGTCGACCCGCTGCGGTCGGGCCAGCGCCAGGATCAGCAGGGCCAGCACGCCATAGAGACAGAGCATCCGCCAGGGGCCGCCGGGCAGGGCGCGGGGCGGGCTCCAGGCCGCGGCATAGGGGGCGAGCCATACCGGCGCCCGGCCGCGCCATCGCCGCCAGGCCGCCAGGGCCGGGATCAGCAGCAGGAGGCCGAGCAGGCCAGGGGCTGCGAACTGAAACCCGCTCATGGGGCGCCGTGGGCGCCGCCCGCCCGCCGGGCGCGCAGGAAGCCGACCAGGGCCGCCAGGGGATCAGCGCCCGTATCGACCACCAGCCGGTCCAGGGGATTGGGCCACCAGGTCCGCCAGATCTCCTCGCGCGCCGCACGCCAGGCCGCGTGGGCCGCAAGGCTGGCCGGCGTCGTTTCCACCCAGGCCAGGCGACCGGCGGCAGGATCAAAGGCGGTGAAGCCGCCGCTGGCGGGCGGCGCGCGCTCCCAGGGGTCCTCGACCCGGACCCCGATCACCGGATGACGGCGGCGGAAGGCGGCCCATTCCGGGGGCGGGGGTTCATGGGGGATTTCGCCGAACCAGACCACCAGGGCGCCCTGGGGCACGGGGCCAGACAGCAGCGGCCAAGGGCTGAAAGGCTCAGCCTGCGCCGGGTCCGGGGCCTCGGCGGCGAACAGATCGGCCAGGGTCGACAGCAGGCGCGCCCGGCGGCGGGTGGGATTGTGGAGGCTCTGGCCGACAGGTGTCTGGTGCAGCAGTCCAGCCCGCTCGCGGTTGACCACCGCCAGCATCAGGACCAGGGCCGCCAGTTGCAGCAGCACCTCGCGCTTGCTGGTTGCGCCGGAGCCGAACTGCAGGGCCGGACCGTCGCTGACCACGGCGAAGACGGTGAGTTCACGCTCCTCGACGAAGACCTTGCGATAGAGGTCGCCCAGGCGGGCGGTGACGTTCCAGTCGATGTCGCGGATGTCGTCCCCATAGGCGTAGCGGACGACCTGGTCGAACTCCATGCCCCGGCCCCGGAACACCGAGCGATGCGCCCCGCCCAGCAGGGTCTGGACCGAGCGGCGGCGCAATTGCCACTCCAGCCGTCGCAGGGCGCTCTGGGCCCGCGGGTCGATCACCGGCGAGGGCGCGTTCATGGGCTGGGGTCAGCCCGGCACGGCGACGGCGGCCAGGGCCTGGGTGATGATGGCGTCGGCGGTCAGGCCCGACGCCTCGGCCTCATAGGTCAGGCCGATCCGGTGGCGCAGAACGTCGGGGGCCACCGCCTGCACCAGGTCCGGGGTCACCTGGTCGAGGCCCCGCAGGAAGGCGAGCGCCCGGCTGGCCTGATAGAGGGCCAAGGTCGCCCGGGGCGAGGCGCCGAAGGCCAGGGCGCGCAGGCCCCCCGTCGGCACGGCGGCCAGGTCACGGGTGTGACGCACCAGGGCCAGCAGATAGGCCTGGATCTCCGGGGCGACGAAAACCTCGTCCACCGCCTCGCGCAGGGCCAGCAGTTCCGGGCCGTTGGAGGCGGCCTCCACGGTCGGCGAGCGGACGGCCGAGCCCCAGCGGCGCAGCATCTCCAGCTCGTCCTCGCTGGAGGGATAGTCGAGCAGCAGCTTGAACAGGAAGCGGTCGGTCTGGGCCTCGGGCAGGGGATAGGTACCCTCGTGCTCCACAGGGTTCTGGGTGGCCAGGACGAGGAACGGATTGGGCAGGGGATGGCGGGTCCCGCCGATGGTCACCTGCCGCTCCTGCATGGCTTCCAGGAGCGCGCTCTGCACCTTGGCGGGCGAGCGGTTGATCTCATCGGCCAGGACGATATTGGCGAAGACCGGCCCCAGATGGGGGGTGAAACTGCCGTCATGGGGGGAATAGACCAGCGTTCCGACCACGTCGGAGGGTAAGAGGTCCGGGGTGAACTGGATGCGCTCGAAGTCCAGGCCCATGGCCTGACCCAGAGACTTCACCAGCAGGGTCTTGGCCAGGCCCGGCATGCCTTCAAGCAACACGTGACCACCTACCAGCAGGGCGATCTGCAACCGCTCGACAACCGCGGTCTGGCCCAGCACCGCCTTGCCGATCTCAGCCGACAGCCGCTGCGCCCAGGCGGGGCCGGGCTGTGTCGGCGACGCGGCGGGCTCGGGGAGACTCATCAGGACCATCCACGCGTTACAAATCTGACCGGCGCGCCCCATGCCAGGCGCGCCGGGTATCGAACAAGACTACTGGCCGCGCCGCAGCACCCGGCCATGACGGGCCTCGGTGACCTTACCCTCGGCCAGGGCCGTCTGGCCGTTGACGAAGATGTACTCCATCCCCTCGGAATAGGTGTGGGGGTCCTGATAGGTGGCCACGTCGCGGATGGTCTCGGGGTCGAAGACCAGGACGTCGGCATAGGCGCCCGGCGCGATCACGCCGCGGTCGGGAATGCTGAACACCTTGGCCGACAGACCGGTGGAGGCGTGAATGGCCTGGGCCATGCTGATCACGTCCCGCTCGATCACGTAGCGGCGGAACTTCCGCGGGAAGGCGCCATAGGCCCGGGGGTGCTCGCCCCCGACCCCGAAGGCCACCAGGGCGCCGTCCGACGAGGTCATGGTCCAGGGCTGCTGCATCAGCCGCTCCACGTCCTTTTCGTTCATGTTGAACGAGACGATGCTCGAGCCGCCCTTGATCAGCATGTCGATGGCTGTGTCGAGAGGGTCCTGCAGGTTGCGGCGGGCGATCTCGTCCAGGCGCATGCCGTTGAGGGACGGATCGGCCCGGTAGTTGCGGATCATGATGGCGTTGGCGCCGGCCCGGCGTTCCAGATTGGCCACCATTTCCTGGCGGATCAGGGCCCGCTGTTCGGGATTCTGCAGCCGTTCGGCGGTCGCTTCGGGGCCGCCTTCCTGCGCCCAGCCCGGCACCAGGGAGGCCTGCAGGGACGAGCCCGAGGCGGCGTAAGGGTACTGGTCGGCCCAGATGGAGAGGCCCTCGGCCCGGGCGGCGTTGATCATCTCGACGGCCTGCTCGGACTGACCCCAGACGCTGGGGCCGAGCATCTTCATATGGGTCACCACGCCGATGATGCCGGTCTGGCGGGAGACGTCGATTAGCTCCTCGATCGCCCCCAGGACGCCCACATCGTAGCTGGACTCATCTCGGATGTGACTGATGTGGAAGGCGTTCGGATAGGTGGCCGCCACCTTGGCCAGGGCCACGAGCTCGGGCGTCTCGGAATACTTGCCCGGAATATAGAAGGGGCCGCTGGAGAAGCCGAAGGCGCCCAGGTCCATGGCCTGTTTGACCAGGGTCTCCATCTGAGCCAGTTCGGCCGAAGTCGGCTTGCGGTTCTCCAGGCCCATGACGTCCTTGCGCACGCCGTTGTGGCCGATCATCGGCACGACATTGACGCCGGGCACATGGGTCTCGATGTCGGCGATCTGTGGGGCGAGATCGCCGGGGCCGCCGCCATCGGGATTGATCATCACCGTGGTGATCCCCTGATGCAGGATCGGCACGGCGGCGGCGAGCTCGGCGGTGCCGATGGCCGGCGCCGCGTGAGAATGGGGGTCGATGAAACCAGGCGAGACGTACTTGCCGGTGGCGTCCACCACCGTGGTCGCCGTCGCGGCGGCCGGGATGGCGCCGACCTCGACGATGCGCTCGCCCTTGATCGCCACGTCGGCGAGCTTGCCCTCAGCGCCCGTGCCGTCAAACACCGTGCCGCCGCGGATCAGGACGTCGTACTCCTGGGCCAGGGCCTGCACTGACGCCCCGGCCATCAGGCTGAGGGCGAGGCCGGCGGCCAGGACCCGACGGCGGAGTAAATGCGGCGGCCTGGCGGGGCGATGGCCTCGGGTCATGGGGGATCTCCGCGAGCTTTAGGTGTCGCCGCCGCCCAGGCCCTGCCGGGCGGCTGTCGCAGGACAGGGGCTGGAACTGCGGTCGGGGGGAGGGGGGCGAGCCCCAGGCGCCGGGGCGCCGGAGGCTCGCCGGAGAGACGGATCAGTATTCGAAGCGCACGCCCAGCCGGAACACGCGGCCGAGAATGTCATAGACGCCCTGGCTGGTGGACGGGTTGCCATAGGCGGTCCCGGCCGGTCCGTAGGCGACGATCTCAGGGTCGCGGTTGAACAGGTTGGAGATGCTGACGAAGGCCTCGGTCTTCTGCAGCAGCTTCAGGTCGTAGGTCATCGCCAGGTCGACATAGAAGGCGCCGTCGATCTTGTTGTTGTTGATCGTACGGTTGGCGATGGTCGAGGCCGGGCAACCGGTGGTGCACTCGATGAAGGCGTTGTCATAGGTGCTTTCGCTGACGCCGCGGCCGGTGAGCTGAACGGTCCAGGGATCGGCCGTATAGGTAGCCGTGGCCCGATAGATGAACTCCGGCAAGCTGATCGATCCGGCCGTGTCGGTCGGAACGTCGATGCCGTTGTCCTCGTAGTTCTCCAGGTAGTAGGTGCCCACCGCCCGCAGGGCCATGGCGCCGTCGCCGAGGTTGAAGCGGTAGGAGGCTTCCAGGTCGAGGCCGCGGGACTTCTGAACCGCGAAGTTGAACGGGCTGACGGAAACCCGGCTGATCTGGTTGCCCGACCGGACAATGGCCGCGCAGTAGGTCTGATTGCCCTGGAAGCAGCGGTCGACGATGGTGTTGGCGGCCACCGAGCCGATGGCGCCTTCGATCTCGATGTCGAAGTAGTCGATGGCGGCGGCGAAGCCCGGCAGGAAGCTCGGCTGGACCACCACGCCCACGCCCCAGGTGTCGGCCAGTTCCGGATCGAGGTTCAGATTGCCGGTGGTCAGCTCCAGGAACTGGGTGGACTGGTTGTTGTTGAACGGGTCCAGCAGGGTGTTGGTGCGGCTGGTGCCTGCGGCGAACAGCTCGTTCAGGTTCGGCGCCCGGATGTCCCGCGAGCGGGTGACGCGGAAGCGAAGGTCGGGGATCGGCGAATAAACCGCGCCCACCTTCCAGGTCGTGACATAGCCGGAGGTGCTGTAGTCGGTGCCACGGACCGCGGCGTTCACGTCAAAGCCGTCGGCCAGCGGGATGACCGCCTCCACATAGGCCTCGGTCACCGTGTAGGAGCCGAAGGTCGGGCGGTAGTTGCCCACGAACCAGCCCGACTGGAACTCGGTGGGCACGAAGCCCGAGACCTCTTCCTTCCGGTGCTCGATGCCTGCGGCCATGGAAACCGGGCCAGCCCAGGTGGAGAAGGGGTCGCCGGAAATGTTGGCGGCGGCCACCTGCTGGGTGAAGGCCTGCTCCCGCTGCGGATTGCCCAGGATGTAGTCCAGGGCCGCCTGAGAGTTGACGCCGATACCCATTCTGTTGAACGGCACGCAGCCATTGTTCGGATCGGTCAGGGTCGAGCGGCAGACGATCTGGCCGTTGGGGGCGAAGACCGCGTCCTGCGCCAGGGCCAGGCGGGCGTTGTTGGTGATGTCGCGGGCGATCTCGAGGGTCTCGGTCTCACCGCGCTGATAATAGGCGTCCCAGCGCCAATCGCGATTGAAGGCGGTGAAGTCGCCCTCGGCGCCGACCACATAGCGGGTCACGGTGCGCTCATTGTCGGTCTTGCGGATCGGCAGGTCGGCGTTGGTGGTGCCGAGCCGGAAGCTGGTGATGTTCAGGGCGGCCAGCTGCTGACGGATGTCGGCCGGCAGGAAGGCGTTATCCGAGCGGATGGTGACGTTGCCCTGGTTGAACTGGACGCCGGTCCAGCCGAGCGAGGCGTGGGTGTTGTACGAGACCTGGCCAAACACCTCGATATTGTCGGTGACGTCGTAGCTCACCCGGCCGAAGAAGCCCTTGCGGCGGTCGTCGGCGTTGAGGGATTGCTTGTCATTGACCTGATTGGCTCGCCAGTCGCCGCCGATCATCCAGGGATCGCGGGTCAGGCCATAGGCCTGCTGACCCACCACGCCGCCGACCCCGAAGGTGGTGCCGCGCAGGGGCGTGTCGACGATGATGCCGCCGGGCGTGGCGTTGGACAGGCCCGCCCCGCTGGTGAGGAAGCGCTCGGGTTGGCCGTTGCCGGGCGCGTAGTTCGGGTTGGTGATGATGTACCAGCCGTCGTTGTTCCAATCCCGCGGCACCCCGTAGATGCCTTCGCGATCGACGATCTCGCCATTGAGCAGCAGGTGGCCGCGGCCGCCGGCGAACTCGGTCCCGTAGGTCAGGTTGACCCGGTATTCGTCATCGTCGCCATAGGTGGTCTGGCCGGCCTCGATCGAGCCCTTGAACCCCTGGTAGTCAGTGTCGAGGATGAAGTTGACCACGCCGCTGACGGCGTCGGAGCCATAGGCCGCCGAGGCGCCGCCGGTGACGATCTGGACGCCGCTGATCAGGCCCTGAGGGAAGGTGTTGACGTCCACCGCCCCGGTGATGGTGGAGCCCACCGATCGCTGGCCGTTCAGCAGCACCAGGGTGCGGGTGGCGCCCAGGCCGCGAAGGTTGAGGGCGTTGACGCCCGCCGTGCCCGAGCTGATCGAGGCGTTGGAGGTCTGCGGCGTAGCGCTGCCGACGATGGAGGGGATGTCGTTGACGAAGTCGGCGACGTTGGAGGGGGCCGCGGCGAGGATCTCGGTTTCGCTGATCACGGTCAGCGGGGTCGGGGCCTGATAGCCGTCGCGGACGACGCGGGTGCCGGTGACGACCACTTCCTCGACGCTCGCCGGCGCCGTCTGGGCCTGGGCGGAGCTGGCGGCGGTCGCGCCAATAACCAGGGCGATCAGGGACGCCCCGCTGGCGAGGCCCAATTTCTGGGCAGATTTCCAGCCCTGAGTCTGCGCAGCGCGCATTTGAACATTTCTTGACATGACTAACCCCCTCGGAATTGACGATAAGCAGATTGTTCTTTTCGCCGCCCGGTTTATTGTGCATCCCCGGAATAGCGACGATCTGCGTCCGTATTCGATATGAGGTTGTCGGCCCCCCGCGCGGGTGTCAACGCCAGCTCCCCTTCGGAATATTGCGCCGCCCATAACCCTCAGCCATGGGTGGAGCGGCCTCGACGGGGGGCGCCGCTACGCCAGGCCTTGCGCCGCCTCGGTTTTGACACCTTCCATTTTCGACAGGTCCGAGCCGGCGGAACGGCTGAGCGCGGGCATTCGGACGCCCAGCCCCGGTCCTGAGTGGCTCCAAACGCCCTGCGGGCGCGGGGTTGGCCTAATGGGCGGCCGCCATGTCGTCAGGCTATTGATGGCGCAATATTCAGAAGGGCCGACTTGATTGACACTAGACTCGCGCCCCTGACAGGCTGCGAAGACTTCGGGGACAGACATTCGTCACCCCGCTGGATGTGCGAACAGATTCGTGCATGCCTTGTGTCAATATTGCCAGGACGCGTGGTCCCCGAGGCCGACGGGTCAGGACGAGGAGTCATGATGACGAACCAGACCCATTCCCTTCGACGCCGGCTGATGGCGGCGGGTCTCGCCATCGGGCTCCTCGCGGGGGCCGGACACGCCCAGGCGCAGGACTATGATGTGCTGATCCGCGGCGGCCTGCTGTTCGACGGCACGGGCGCGGAGGGCCGCGCCGCCGATGTGGCGATCAAGGGCGACCGCATCGTCGAGGTCGGCGAAACTCCGGCGACCGCCACCGCCGCCACCGTGGTCGACGCGACGGGCAAGTATGTCTCGCCGGGCTTCATCGACACCCATTCCCACGCCGCCCCGGGCATCGAGACGCCGGAACTGGCGCCGGCCATCTCGGTCCTCACCCAGGGGATCACCACGGCGATGATCAATCCGGACGGCGGCGGCCCGGCTGATCTGCGCCCGCAGGTGGCGGCGATTGAGGCCAACAAGCCCGGCGTCAACGTCATCCCGATGATCGGCCACAACGGTGTGCGGCGCGAGGTCATGGGCCTGGAGAACCGCAAGCCCACGGCCGCCGAGCTGGCGCGGATGCAGGGCCTGGTGCGCGAGGCCATGACCTTCGGCGCGCTGGGCATGTCCAGCGGCCCCTTCTATGTGCCGGGCAAGTACTCCGACACCGCCGAGATCGTCGCCCTGGCCAAGGTGGCCGCCGAGTTCCCGAACGCCTTCCACACCAGCCATATCCGCGACGAGTCCAGCTATGACATCGGCGTGCTGGCCTCGGTGGCCGAGCTGATCGAGGTCTCCCGCCAGACCGGCGTCACCGGCGTGGTCAGCCATATGAAGATGCTGGGCCCCACGGTCTGGGGCCAGTCTGACGACGCGATCAAGATGATCGAGGCGGCCCGGGCCGAGGGCCTGTCCATCTGGGCCGACCAGTACCCCTACGCCGCCTCCAGCACGGGCTTGTCGGCGGCCCTGATCCCCGGCTGGGCGCAGGAAGGCGGCCGCGAGGCTTTGGCCAAGCGCCTGCAGAACCCCGAACAGCGGGCCCTGATCCGCGAGGGTATGGTCGAGAACCTGGCCCGCCGGGCCGGCGCCAACGCCATCATGATCTCAAGCTACAGCGCCGATCCCTCCCTGGAGGGGATGCGCCTCGACGAGATCGCGCGGCGGGACCTGAAGGACCCGCTGGACACCGCCATCGACCTGCTGATCAAGGGCGGGGCCGGCATCGTCTCGTTCAACATGAATGAGGATGATCTGGAGCTGCTGATGAAGCAGCCCTGGATGATGACCTCATCGGACGGCGCCCTGGTGACCTTCGGCGAGGGCGCCGAGCATCCTCGAGCCTATGGCGCCTATCCCCGCAAGCTGCGGCGCTATGTGATGGATCGCCAGGCGATCAGCATGGCCCAGGCCATCCACTCGTCCAGCGGCCTGCCGGCGCAGGTGTTCGCCATTCCAGACCGGGGGCTGATCAAGCCCGGCTACTATGCCGACGTGCTGGTCTTCGATCCGGAGACTGTGCGTGACGTGGCCACCTATCCCAAGCCGCACGCCTATTCGGTCGGCATGGACTACGTCTTCGTCAACGGCAAGGCGGCCCTGGCCGAGGGTGAGGTCACCCCTGAGCGCCATGGCCGGGTCATCCTGCGCGGCCGCTAGCCGCGCCGGCCAGGGCTGGCGCAGTCACCCCCACAGGCGGCGCCAGCCTGAACCTCTTCGCCAGTCCTTCAGTCCAGGAGCCCGCTCATGCGCCGCGCGACCTTGAAAGCCCTGCTGCTCGCTTCCGCGCTCCTGGGCGCCGGCGCCGTCGAAGCCGCCGAGTTCAACCTGATCATCCTGGGCGGCCAGGTGGTGGATGGTACGGGCAAGCCTGCCTATCGCGCCGACGTGGCCATCAAGGGCGACCGGATCGTGAAGATCGCCCATGACGGGCTTGAGGCGAAGGACGGCGATGCGGTGCTGGACGCCCGCGGCGTGATCGTGGCGCCGGGCTTCATCGACAACCACGCCCACATCGCCGACAACATCCACGACTATCCGCTGGCCGAAAACTTCGTGCGCCAGGGCATCACCAGCATCATCGCCAGCCTGCACAGCGGGCCGCAGCCCTATCCGCTGAAGCCCTATATCGAAGCGCTCAAGATCGCCCCCAATGTCGGCTTCTTCGCTGGCCATAGTTTTGCGCGCACCAAGGTGCTGGGCATGGAGAACCGGGCGCCGAATCCGACCGAGCTGGCGGAGATGCAGAAGATCATCGCCGACACCATGGCTGACGGGGCTCTGGGGATGTCCACCGGCCTCGTCTATGTGCCGGCCAACTACGCCAAGCCCGACGAGGTGATCGCCATGGCCAAGGTCGCCGCCTGCTGGGGCGGGATCTATGTCTCGCACATGCGCGACGAAGGCGCCGGCGTACTGGACTCCGTGGCCGAGGTGATCGAGGTCGCCGACAAGGCCGGTCTGCCCGGCCAGATCAACCACCACAAGGCCATGGGCTCCACCCAGTGGGGCTGGAGCGTCAAGACCCTGGCCATGATCGACGCGGCCCGCGCCCGGGGTCTCGACATCACCCATGACCTCTATCCCTATGCCGCCTCCAGCTCATCCTCGGCGGTCATGTTCCCGGCCTGGGCCCTGGCCGGCGGCCCCGAAGGGTTCAAGGTCCGGATGGACGACCCGGAGATCCGGGCCCGGGTTGAGGCCGAGATGATGCGAATCCTGATGGTCCAGCGGGGCGGGGCGGATCTGACGCGCCTGCAGTTCCGCAGCCTGCCCGCCGATCCTGCCTACAACGGCCAGACCCTGGCCGACCTCGCCAGAGATCGCGGCCTGGCCGGCACGCCGAAGGAGGCGATCCAGCTGCTGATTGAGCTGCAGCTCAAGGGCGGGTTCACCGCCATCTATCACGTGATGGACGAGGCCGATGTTGTGCGCATCCTGCAGCACCCCCTGGCCATGATCGAGACGGATGGCGACCCGGTGGGCTTCGGCGATGGTTTCCCGCATCCCCGCACCTATGGCGCCTTCCCTCGGGTGCTCGCCCGCTATGTCCGCGAACAGAAGGTCCTGACGCTCGAGGATGCGGTGCGCCGCATGACCTCGCTCGCCGCCGACCAGGTTGGCCAGACCGAGCGCGGGCGGCTGGTCGAGGGGGCCTTCGCCGACATCACCGTCTTCGACGCTGACACCATCGCCGACAAGGCGACCTTCGAAGACCCGCACCAGTATGCGGTGGGCATCCGCCATGTGGTCATCAACGGCGCGCCCGTGATCCGCGCCGGCGCGCTGACGGGCGCCATGCCCGGGCGACCTTTGCTGGGACCCGCGCGGCCAGGCGCCGTGCGGCCAGATCCGACCACACCCGGCTGCCCAACGGATTGATCGCACCCCGCGCGGGCCTCAGTGTTGCTGCCGGGCGATCAGGTGGTCCAGGACGGCCAGACGGCAGGCCGAGGCCAGGCCCTGATCGCCGCGGGCCAGGTCGATCTCTGTGACCAGGGCGGCCAGGCTCAGGTTGCGATTTGCAGCCACGTCCGCCAACGCCGCCCAGAAGGCGGGCTCCAGCGCCACTGAGGTGGCGTGGCCGGCCAGCAGGATCGATTTCTTCTTCAGACGCGCCATAGGCCTTTCTTGCGCAGGGGAAATGCCGCGGCAAGGTTCGCGGGTCATTGATCGAAACTGACACTGGCGTCATCTTGGCCGCCTGCGACGGGAGACCCCTATGAGCCTCGCCAATGACAGCTTCGCGCCACGCACCGCCCGGGCGCCGACCCCGCAGCGTCTGCCCAGGCCGCGGCTGCAATGGGGGGCGGCCTTCAAAGCCCTCCGCAAGCTGCTGGCGGACAAGGAGGATACCGTCCAGGTCTTCGAGATCATGCGCGCCCTGAACGGCGGCGCCTCGGCCTGGGGCTATCAGCGGCTGCTGGAAACCCCGCAGGGCGGGCGCATCGCCTATGAGCGAGTCGAGCTTGAATCCCGGCTTATGGACGACGCCTGGCTCGACAGCCTGCCTGAGGGCTCGGTCGGCCACGCCTATCGCGACTTCATCCGCAGCGAACAGCTCTCGGCCGAGGGCCTGGCGCAGATCAGCCGCCAGGGCGCCAAGCCCATCGAGGTGATGCATCCCTATGCCTGGTTTGGCCGTCGCACCCGGGACGTGCACGACATCTGGCATGTGCTGAGCGGCTATCACCGCGACGGCCTGGGGGAGGGCTGTCTGGTGGCGTTTTCCTATGCCCAGACCCGCGGGCTCGGCTGGGCGCTGATCGCGGTGGGCGGCGCCTTGCGGGGCCGCAAGGCGAAGTACCCCTACGCCCGGGCGATCTGGCAGGGCTACCAGCGGGGCAAGGCGGCGGCGTGGTTGCTGGGGGAGGACTATGAGGCCCTGATGGCCGAACCCCTGGATGCGGCCCGGCGGCGGCTGAACATCACCCCGCCCACCATCTATGACGCCATTCCGCCCGAGGCGCGGGACGAGGCGCCTAAGACCTAGTCCTCGTCGCGGCGGGACTGGTCGAGCTTGCGGCGCTGGCGTTCGGCTTCCAGCTGCTCGGCCAGGGTCTGGCCCTTGGTGCGGCCATGGCTGGCTCGATTGACCTTGGCCTGATCGCTCGCGGCAGCCTTGGCGCGCGCCTTACGGACCTTGTTCAGATTGACGATCTCGCCCATGGGGACCCTTTCCATCGGTGGCGAAATTCTGCGCCTGTCGCTGACGTCGGGCAAGCGGCGCCAGGCCCTGTTCTCGACAGCTATCGGGGAATAGGGCACTCAGGATAGGCGAAACGAGGGGCCTGACTTGGCCAAGACGACACCTAGGGCGCCCTGGGCGCAGATTTGGGGCAAGGTTCCCGGCCTTCCGGTCCTGATCCTGGTGCTTGGCCTGGCGGCCACGGTCGCCGGCGGACTGGTGATCGAGCGCCTGGCCGAGGCCCGAGAACATCAGCGGTTCGACTCCCTGGTCGATCAGGCCAACGGCGCGATCGCTGACCGGCTGGCCACCTATGTGGCGGTGCTGCAGGCCAGCGCTGGCCTGTTCGCCGCCAGCGACCGGGTCGATCATGAAGAGTTCCAGAGCTTCGCCCAGCGGGTGGAGCTGACGAGGCGCTATCCGGGCATCCAGGGCATCGGGTTTTCGGCCCGCATCCCAGAGGGCCGCGCCGAGACGCTGCAGGCGGATATGCGCGCCGGTGGCCGTCCCGACTTCACCCTCCAGCCACCGCTGGCCGGCGGCGCCGACGAGCGCCATGCGATCCTGTTCCTGGAGCCCGAGGACGAACGCAATCGCGCCGCCCTGGGCTTTGACATGTATGCCGAGCCGGTGCGCCGGGAAGCCATGGCCCGGGCCCGCGACACCGGCCAGGCGGCCATGTCGGGCAAGGTCCGCCTGGTTCAGGAAATCGACGAGGCGGCTCAGGCTGGATTTCTCATCTATGAGCCAGTCTATGCTGGGGGACGCGTGCCGCAGACCCTGGAGGCCCGACGTCAGGCGCTGATCGGCTACGTCTATGCGCCGTTCCGCGCCGGGGATCTGCTGCAGGCGGTCTTCGCCGCCATTTCGCACCGTCCCTACAGATACGCCGTCTATCATGGCCCCATCCGGTCGGAGAACCTGCTGTTCCGCTCAGATCCGGGGGCGGGTTGGGTGGACGTCGGCCCTCTGGAGGTCCGTCAGGTCGAGGTCGCCGGCGGCAACTGGAACGTGGTCTACCGCGCCGGGCCCGACTATGTGGCCAGTACGGCGCGGCAGCTGGTCTGGGTCTTTGTCTTAGGCGGCTGCCTGGCGACGGTGCTGGTGGCCGCGGCGACCTGGCGTCAGGGCATGGCGCGGATGGCCGCTGAGCGGGAAGTGGCCGCCCGCAAGGCTATTGAGGCCCGCCAGAAGCTGCTGCTCGACGAGCTGAACCACCGGGTAAAGAACACGCTCGCCACCGTCCAATCCATCGCCGCCCAGAGCCTGCGCGAGGCCAGCGACGTGGAGAGCGTCCGGGGCAATTTCGAGAACCGGCTGATCGCCCTGTCCCAGGCTCATAATCTGCTCACCCGGGACGGCTGGCGCGGCGCCAATCTGGCCGAGCTGGCCCTGACCGAGTTGCGTCCCTATTGCGACCCGGGCGCGGAGCGGATCGATCTGCAGGGCCCCGCCGTCTGGCTGGCGCCCAACACCGCCGTCGCCCTGGGCATGGCGTTGCACGAGCTGACCACCAATGCGGTCAAGTACGGGGCGCTATCTGATCCCAAGGGGCGGATCCTGCTCGACTGGTCGCTGGCCGAGCAGGGGACCGGCGACGAACGCCTGACCCTGCGCTGGCGGGAGGTGGACGGACCGCCAGTCGTCCCGCCCAGCCGGCGGGGATTTGGCACGCGGCTGATCGTCGGCGGCCTTGCTCATCAGCTGGACGGGCGGGTGGATCTCGACTTCGCCCCCACGGGCGTCTGCTGCACGATCAGTTTCGACCTGCCGGCTCAACTTGGGGGCGAGATGCTCTCGGTCGGCGCGGCGACGTGAACCTGCAGGCGGGTTGAGCCGTTCCCTGGTCTCCAGATTCACAAAGGAGACCACCCATGATCCAAGCCTCTGAAATCAAGGAACACATGGAAGTCGTCGGCTCGGACGGCGGTCATGTCGGTCGGGTCGACCATGTCCTCGACACCGAGATCGAACTTGCCAAGTTCGACATGGGGGCTGGCCTAAAGCACCACATGATCCCGATGACCTGGGTCGACCGGATCGCCGACGACAAGGTCTGCCTCAACTTGACGAAGGACGCCGCCAAGTCGTCCTGGCGCGAAAAGGCCTAAGGGCCGGAAGATGACGGCCCCTCCATCGCTGGAGGGGCCGACGTCCTATTTCACCGACGCGCAGAAGCGCTGGATGCGGCCGCAGGCGTCCTCCAGCACCGCATTGCTGGTGGCGTAGGAAATGCGGAAGAAGGGCGACAGGCCAAACGCCTCGCCAAACACCACCGCAACGCCCTCGGCCTCCAGCAACTCGTTGGCGAAGTCCTTATCCGAGCCGATGACATTGCCGCTGGGGGCGGTCTTGCCGATCAGGCCTTCACAGGACGGATAGACATAGAAGGCGCCCTCCGGCGTCGGGCACTTCAGGCCAGAGGCCTGGTTCAGCATCGAAACCACCAGATCGCGACGGCCCTGGAACAGCTTGGCGTTGGGCTTGATGAAGTCCTGCGGCCCGCTCAGGGCCTCCACCGCCGCCCACTGCGAGATCGAGCAGGGGTTGGAGGTGGACTGGCTCATCACCTTGGCCATCAGCTTGATCAGCGGCTCAGGCCCGGCGGCGTAGCCGATCCGCCAGCCGGTCATGGCGTAGGCCTTGGAAACCCCGTTCATGGTGAGCGTGCGGTCATAGAGGCCGGGCTCCACCTGGGCGATGGTCACAAACTCCATGTCATCGAACAGCAGGTGCTCGTACATGTCGTCGGTGAGAATCCACACATCGGGGTGACGCATCAGCACGTCGGCCAGGGCCTTCAGCTCGGCCCGGGTATAGGCCGCGCCCGACGGGTTGGAGGGCGAGTTGAGGAAGACCCAGCGGGTCTTGGCTGTGATCGCCTTGTCCAGGTCCTCAGGGCGCAGCTTGAAGCCGCTCTCGGCGGTGGTGGGCGCGAACACCGGCGTGCCGCCGGCCAGCAGCACCATGTCGGGATAGCTGACCCAGTAGGGGGTCGGGATCACCACCTCGTCGCCGGGGTTCAGGGTCGCCATCATGGCGTTGAAGATCACCGGCTTACCGCCGGGCGAGACGTTCACCTGGCTGGTCTTGTAGGTCAGGCCGTTCTCGCGGGCGAACTTGGCGACGATGGCCTCCTTCAGCTCAGGCACCCCGTCGACGGTGGTGTACTTGGTCTTGCCGTCTTGAATGGCCTTGATGGCCGCGTCCTTGATGTTCTGCGGCGTGTCGAAGTCGGGCTCTCCCGCCCCGAGGCTAATGATGTCGCGGCCCTGGGCTTTCAGTTCACGCGCCTTCTGGTCGGTCGCCATGGTGGCGGACGGCTTGACGCGGGCGAGCGTGGACGATTGCAGCGACATGGGCGCAGACTCCCTTTGGAGCGGGTGGGGAAGGAGTGCGGGGTTTAACTTGAAGGCCCCTGCGCCGCAAACCCGCCCGGCGTCGGAACGTCAGTTAGGCTGGTCCGTTTGCACCGGAGCCACAGAAGGGGGCCCCATGATCCGACCTGTCCTGATGCTCGCCCTGACCGCATACATTGCCGCATGTGGAGCCGAAGAGCCCGCCGCGGCGCCGAAGCCTGTGGCTGCGCCCTCGAACGTGCCGCCCCAAGCCGCCGCGCCGGCCTATGTGGGCCGGTGGGCGGCGACGCCTGATCTCTGCGCCGACGGCGCCTGGGTATTCCAGCGCGACGGCCTGAGCACGGCGGGCGAGGTGACCTGCGGCTTCGAGGGCGTCGCAGCCCTGGACGACGGCTATGAGATCGCCGCCACCTGCACCGCCCAGGCGCCGCCCCAGGCTCACCGCCTCAATCTCAGCCTCAGCGCCGATGGACGGACCATGAGGGTGCGCGGCGGCCCCTTCGACGATCCGCCGCCGCTCAGCCGCTGCCCCTGATCGCCATGGCGGGCCAGGCGCCCCTGGCTTGACCCGCGCGGCCGGATCGGCGAGGCGTGCGCCATGCGCCGCCTGATCAGCTTCGTGACCAATATGGACGCGCGCGCCTGGCGGGGCGTGGCGGTCTCCTTCGTGCTGTTCGGCGGGGTGGGTCTCGTCTTCCTGTTCGGGGCCCAGGTGCTCGGCTTCAACGGCGAAGCCACCGTCGAGCACTGGCTGGGCATGGCCGCCCACAGTCCCTGGGCTCTGCCGAGCGCCGTGGCGGCCTTCGCCATCCTGGCCTTTGTCGGCGTGCCGCAGTTCGTGCTGATCGCCGCCGCCGTGGTCGCCTTCGGCGCCTGGACCGGATTCGCCTATAGCTGGATCGGCACCATGGTCTCGGCCCTGGTGGGCTTTTACCTCGGCCGGCTGGCTGGGGCGCGGACCCTGGACGCGTTCGCCGGCGAAGGGGTTCGCCAGTTCATGCGGCTGGTGGGGCGCAATGGCTTCTGGGCCAGCCTGATCGTGCGGCTGGTGCCCTCGGCCCCTTTTATCGTCGTCAACATGGCCGCCGGCGTCACGCCGATGCGCCTGACCCACTTCGCCGCCGGAACCGCGCTCGGCATTATCCCCAAGATCGGCGTGACGGCGTTTGCCGGCAACACCATCGCCCAGGCCATGCGCGGGGGAGGGGCGGGCCACATCGCCCTGCTCGGCGCGATCGCGGCAGGCTGGATATTAATGGGCTGGTTCGCCCGCAAGTGGCTCAAGTCCCGTGAGGCGGCCGCTGGCGACGGCGCGCCTTCGGCTTGAAATCACGCAAGGTTCTTGCCGTCAGCGGGGCAATGGCGGCCTTTTAGCGCAAGACCGTTGCGGTCCAGCCGGTTCTTGAGTAGAAAACACCCATGACCAACGGTTTCCACAGCCTGCTTCTTGGCCTTCCGCTGGGGCTTAGCCGCCCCTGGGCGCCCCTGTAGGCTTGCGCGAAACCTCGCGGAGCCGGGCGCTCAGGGGATGACCCCGCCGCCCGACCTTCCTAGAATGAGCTCCCGCGAAGAGATCCTGACATGACTTCCCAAGCTTCCAACGCCGCGTCTGAACGCGATCGCGTCATCATTTTCGACACCACCATGCGCGACGGCGAGCAGTCGCCCGGCGCCTCCATGTCCCTGGAGGAGAAGCTGGAGCTGGCCAAGATCCTCGAGGAGATGCGGGTCGACGTCATCGAGGCCGGCTTCCCCATCGCGTCGAACGGCGACTTCGAGGCCGTGCGCCAGATCTCCGAGATCGTCACCGAGAGCACGATCTGCGGCCTGGCGCGGGCCGCGGCCATCGACATCGAGCGCTGCGCCGAGGCGATCCGCCCGGCCAAGCGCGGCCGCATCCACACCTTCCTGTCCACCAGCCCCTCGCACCGGGACCACATTCTGAAGATGAGCCAGGAGGACATCCTGGAGGCCATCACCCGCTCGGTGACCCATGCGCGGAACCTGTGCGACGACGTGGAATGGTCGGCCCAGGACGCCACCCGCACCGAACAGGACTTCCTGCGCCGCTGCGTCGAGGCCGCCATCAAGGCTGGGGCCAAGACGGTGAACATTCCCGACACGGTGGGCTATTCCTACCCGTCGGAATACGAGGCCATCTTCCGTGACCTGGTGGAGAACGTCCCCGGCGTCGAGAACATCATCCTGTCCACCCACTGCCACAACGACCTGGGCCTGGCCGTGGCCAACAGCCTGGCCGGCGTGCAGGGCGGGGCGCGTCAGGTGGAGGTCGCGGTGAACGGCATCGGCGAGCGGGCCGGCAATGCGGCCCTGGAAGAAGTGGTCATGGCGCTGAAGGTGCGCGGCGATCGGCTGCCCTATTTCTCCGGCGCCGAGACCCAGCACATCACCCGGGCCAGCCGCTATGTCTCGGCCATCACCGGCTTCCCAGTGCAGTTCAACAAGGCCATCGTCGGCAAGAACGCCTTCGCCCATGAGAGCGGCATCCACCAGGACGGCATGCTGAAGGACCGGGGCACCTACGAGATCATGACGCCCGAAAGCGTCGGGCAGGGCGGCTCCAACCTGGTCATGGGCAAGCACTCCGGCCGCCACGCCTTCCGCGAAAAGCTGAAGGCGCTGGGCTATGAGCTGGGCCAGAACGCCCTGAACGAGGCCTTCCAGCGGTTCAAGGACCTGGCCGACAAGAAGAAGCACGTCTTCGACGACGACATCGTAGCCCTGGTGGACGACGCCCTGGCCTCCGGCGCCGACCGCATCCAGGTCAAGCAGCTGCGGGTGATCGCGGGCACCGAAGGCCCGCAGGAGGCCCACCTGACCGTGACGGTCGAGGGCGTCGAGCGCTCGGCCACGGCCACGGGCGACGGCCCCGTGGATGCGGTGTTCAACGCCATCCACGAGGTGGTGCCGCACACCGCCATCCTGCGCCTGTTCCAGGTGCATGCGGTCACTGAGGGCACCGACGCCCAGGCCCAGGTCTCGGTGCGGCTGGAGGAGGATGGCCGCATCGCCACGGGCCAGGCCGCCGACACCGACACCCTGACGGCCTCGGCCAAGGCCTATGTCAACGCGCTGAACAACCTCTTCGCGCGCAAGGAAAAGACCGCCCCCGACGCGATCGCCAGCGGGTTCTAGGGGGCTCGCCGGCATCCGCCGGCGCCCCTGATTTCCCATGCTCTGGATCGCCCTGACGATCGCGGCCGCGCCCCTGCAGGTGGCGCGCAACGCCCTGCAGCGCGGCCTCATGGCCGAGGCTGGCCCATGGGGCGCGACCCTTGTCCGCTTCCTGTTCGGCCTGCCGTTCGCCCTGGCGATCTTCGCCGTCGTCGCGGTGCTGACTCCTGCGGCAGACCCTACCGCGACGCCCAGGTTCTGGGTCACGGTCAGCGCCGGGGCCCTGGGCCAGGTGCTGGCCACCGCCGCCCTGCTGGGCGCCATGAAGCGGTCCGGCTTCGCTGTGGCCACCTTCATGCAGCAGGCCTCCCTGCCGCTGGCCGCCCTGATGGGGCTGGCGTTGTTCGGGGATGAGATGGGCCTGCAGGCCTGGGCCGGCGTCGTCCTGACCACGGCGGGTCTGGCGGCCCTGTCGTGGCCGGGGCGTGTCGCGTCCCGCGAAGCCCTGGTGGGCAGCGCGCTTGGCCTCGCTTCGGGCGCCGCCTTCGCCGTGGCGCTGAACGGCTATCGTCAGGCCGGTCTCGCCCTGGAGCCGGACTATCCGATCTACGCCGCCACGGCCGCGGTCTGCGTCGCCCAGACCCTGCAGACGCTGTGCCTGGGGGCCTGGCTGGCGATCGCTCGCCCGCAGGCCTTGCGGGCCGTGGCGCGGGCCTGGCGGCCTTCCCTGGGCGCCGGCTTCTTCGGAGCGGCGGCCTCGGCGTGCTGGTTCTCGGCCCTGGCTCTGGCCCCGGCCGGAATGGTGCGGGCCGTCGGCGTCATCGAAGCGCCGATCGCCGCGGCCGCCGGACGTCGTCTGTTCCAGGAGCAATTGAGCCTGCGCCAGATCCTGGCCGGCGCGGCCACGGCGCTTGGGGTGATTCTGACGGCCCTGGGCTAGACCGACGCGCCGGTGGCGCGGCGCGGAGGCGGAGAATCGCCCCTCGGCTCGCCTGGAGCCCCCCGCGTCACGAACCCGCGCTGATCGCCTGAGAGTTGAATTTCGGGGTCCCTGCGGGGTTGCGGAACGCCGGTCTCAGGGGCTTGGGTGAATAAGCCTTGAAATCAACAAAGGGGCGGGGCACACGAACCACAAGTCCTTCTCGCGACAGCCTGTTCCGCCCGTTCGCCCCCCGGCGCGCGACGGATCCGGATTTCGCCCGAGTCGCTCATTAAGCCCCCCAGTCATCAGGGCACTGCATGATCTCGTCCCTCTTCGGCGCTATCTCGAACGACATCGCCATCGACCTCGGCACCGCCAACACCCTCATCTACATGAAGGGTAAGGGCATCGTGCTGAACGAACCCTCCGTGGTGGCGCTGCGAAATATCGGCGGCCGAAAGGTCGTCCATGCGGTGGGCATTGAGGCCAAGCAGATGCTGGGCCGTACGCCCGGCCACATGGAGGCCATCCGCCCCATGCGCGACGGGGTCATCGCCGACTTCGAAGTCGCCGAAGAGATGATCAAGTACTTCATCCGCAAGGTTCACAACCGCAAGGGCTTCGTGAACCCCAAGGTCATCGTCTGCGTGCCGTCGGGCGCCACGGCGGTGGAGCGGCGCGCCATCAACGATTCCTGCCTGAACGCCGGCGGCCGCCGAGTCGGCCTGATCGACGAGCCCATGGCTGCGGCCATCGGCGCGGGCCTGCCGATCCATGAACCCACCGGCTCCATGGTGGTCGACATCGGCGGCGGCACCACCGAGGTGGCCGTGCTGTCCCTGTCTGGCATCGTCTATTCGCGCTCGGTCCGCGTCGGCGGCGACAAGATGGACGAGGCGATCATCTCCTACATGCGCCGCAACCATAACCTGCTGATCGGCGAGACCACGGCCGAGCGGATCAAGAAGGAAATCGGCACCGCCCGGGCCCCGGCCGACGGCGAGGGCCTGTCCATCGAGGTCAAGGGCCGCGACCTGATGCAGGGCGTGCCGCGCGAAGTGCGCATCAGCGAAAAGCAGGCCTCCGACGCCCTGTCCGAGCCTGTCGGCCAGATTGTCGACGCGGTGAAGATGGCGCTGGAAGCCACGCCGCCGGAACTGGCCTCCGACATCGCCGACAAGGGCATCATGCTCACCGGCGGCGGCGCCCTGCTGCGGGGCCTGGACGCCGAGATCCGCGACCACACCGGCCTGCCGGTGACGGTGGCCGACGATCCCCTGTCCTGCGTCGCCCTGGGTTGCGGTAAGGTCCTGGAACATCCCAAGTGGATGAAGGGCGTTCTGGAATCCACCCTGGCCTAGGACTTGCTTAATCAAAGACCGTAAGGCCACAGCCCAATTGCCTCTGGCGGGGAGACGATCTTAGGTGTCCTTCCGGGACAATCCTCTGGGTGAAATTCGGGTGCCGCTGGTCTGGACGGCGGGCGTGGCCCTGGTCGTGGCCGTCATCGTGGCCGTGACCCTGCTGCTGGGCGACCGCCGGGAGACCCTGCGCAACGAGGCCTATGGCGTGACCCGCGAGGTCAGCGACGCCGTGGCCGCCCCGGTGTCAGGCGTGGTCTCGGCGCCGGTCCATTGGCTGGGCGCTCTGTCCGATGGGATCAGCCAGTACTTCTTCGCCGTCTCCGAGAACCGCCGGCTCCGCGCCGAGGCGGCGGCGGCGGCCGAGCTGCGCCAGGAGGTTCTCGGTCTGCGGGACCTGAACGAGCGCTATCGCGACCTGCTGGGCCTGCAGACCGACCCGCCGATCCCCATGGTGTCGGCCAGGGTGGTCAGCGATTCCCGGGGGCCCTTCGCCAATACCCGCCTGGCCAACGCCGGGCGCGAGCGACAGGTGCGGGTGGGCAATCCGGTGATGACCGAGTACGGCCTGGTGGGCCGGGTGGTCGGCGTCACCCGCGGCGCCAGCCGTGTTCTGCTGCTGACCGACATCGCCTCGCGTACGCCCGTCATGGTCGACCGGACCAACGCCCGGGCCATCCTGGCCGGGGACGGGGGCCCCAATCCCAAGCTCGAATACCTCCGCGGCTACGAGCCGGTGAAGGCGGGCGACCGGATCGTGACCTCCGGCGACGGCGGGCTGATGCCCCGGGGGCTGCCCGTCGGGGTGGCCGTGAAGGGCGTCGACGGCGCCTGGCGCGTCGTGCTGAGCTCCGAGGCCGGGGCCATCGATTTCGTCCGCATCCTGCTGTTCGAGGATTTCGCCCAGCTAGTCGACCAGGACGAGCTGAACACTCGCAGCGAGCCGCCGGCCGACGGCGCCCTGCCGACCGTGGGCGTGACCTCGCCGCCGCCGCCGACTCCTGCGCCCACCCCTGCGCCCAGTCGCACGCCGGCCCCCGTGAACCGCCCGCCGCCCGCCAAGGCGCCTGTCGCCAAGGCGCCGACCCCCAAGGCGCCCGCCCCCAAGACGCCCGCGGCCAAGACCACCCCGACGCCGCGCCCGGCTCCGAACCAGCCCGCGGCGACGCCGGCCCCTGCGCCGCCGCCCGTCGAGGAGCCGGTCTTTTGAGCCTGACGGCCACGCGGCTTGATCCCTGGCGCTGGCTCGGCGCGCCGATGCTTCAGTGCATGGCCGCAACCATCCTGTTCAGCCTGCCGGTGCGGGTGTTCGGCTGGGGCCTGCCCGAGCCGATCTTCTGCATGGCGCCGGCCTTCGCCTGGGCCATCATCCGACCCTCCATGGTCGCGCCCTTCGGCGTGCTGATCATGGGCCTGTTCCTGGACATCTTCTGGGGCGCGCCCCTGGGCCTGTGGGCGCTATCCCTGCTGGTGGCCTATGGGGCGGTGCTGGGGACCCGGAACATGATGGTGGGCCAGAGCCGGCCGATGATGTGGATGTGGTTCGCCGCGGCCTGCGCGGTGGCGCAGATGGTGGGGTTCCTGATCACCCAGCTGGACGCCCGGGCGACCCCCAACCTGCTGGCCATGCTCTGGCAATTCCTCGCCACAATCCTGCTGTATCCATTTGCGCACCGGCTGATCGACAGATTCGATGACGCCGACGTGCGGTTTCGATAGGGGGCGAGCGCTGTGAGCGAGCCGTCCATCTTCTTTTCGGAGGTCAACGAACGGCAGGGGGCCTTCCACCGCCGCAGCTTCCTGCTGGGCGGTTTCGCCGGCGTTGGCCTGCTGGCCCTGGGCGGGCGTCTGGCGCACCTGCAGATCCTGGAAGCCCAGCGCTATCAGAAGCTCTCGGCCTCCAACCAGTTCAACTTCCGCCTGGTGCCGCCGCCGCGGGGCCTGATCGTCGACCGCAATGGCGCGATCCTGGCCACCAACCGTCCGAACTTCCGCCTGCTGGTGGTCAAGGACGGGGAGCATGAGCCGGGCCCGACCCTGAAGACCCTGGCCCACTTCGTGCCCCTGGACGAGGCCAGGCAGGCGCGCCTGCTGCGGGAGTTCGAGCGCACACCCAACCGCACGCCGGTGTCGGTCATGGAAGACATGACCTGGGAGCAGTTCTCGGCGATCAATGTCCGGGCGCCGGAAATGCCCAATGTGACGGCGGATATGGGGGAGGTGCGGGTCTATCCCCACGGGGGCGCCTTCGCCCATGTCATCGGCTATGTGGCCAAGGTGAACCGCGAGGACCTCACCGAGACCGGCCCCAATTCTGAGCCCATCCTGCTGCATCCGGGCTTCCGGATCGGCCGGCAAGGGGTCGAAAAGGCCTTCGACCTCGATCTGCGGGGCCGCACCGGCGCCAAGAAGGTCGAGGTGGACGCCCGCGGCCGGGAAATCCGCAATGACACCGACGGTGACATCCCCGCCGCCCCCGGCAAGACCGTCGAGCTGACCCTGGATGTGGACATCCAGAACCGCGCCCTGGAGGTGATGGGGGACGAGAGCGGCGCCATCGTGGTCATGGACTGCCGGTCCGGCGACCTGCTGTGCATGGTCTCGGCGCCCAGTTTCGACGCCAACCGCTTCGTGCGGGGCTTGTCCACCGCCGAGTACCGGGCCCTGGCCGACTATGAGCGCCGACCCCTGCTCGACAAGGCGATGAGCGGCACCTATCCGCCGGGCTCGACCTTCAAGATGACCACGGCGCTGGCCGCGCTGAGCGCCGGGATCAACCCCGAGGAGCGGATCAACTGCTCGGGCGGCTGGCGCTTTGGCGGCCGGACCTGGCGCTGCTGGCGCCATGGGGGCCATGGCCCCCAGAACATGCACGACGCCATCAAGAACTCGTGCGACATCTATTTCTATCAGGTTGCCCTGCGCATGGGCCCGGACCACATCGCCCGGGCGGCCAAGGCGCTGGGCTTTGGCCAGGCTTTCGACATCGGCATTCCCGGGCAGCGCACCGGCGTCGTGGGTTCGACGGAGTGGAAGCGGACCCAGGTCAAGCGCGACCCCACCTGGCACCCCGGGGACTCGGTCAGCTACGGGATCGGCCAGGGCTATATCACCGCCAACGGCTTGCAGCTGGCGGTGATGACCGCCCGCCTGGCCAATGGCCGCAAGCAGCTCAATCCGCGGCTGATCAAGTCGGTGGGCGGGGTCGAGATGCCGCCGGGCGACGAGGTGCCGAACCTGCCCTTTTCCCAGGAGCACCTGGACTATGTGCGCTCCGGCATGATCTCGGTAGCCAACGACCGCAGCGGCACGGCCTATCGCCAGAGCCAGCTTGGGCTTGGCGACGTCATGATGGCCGGCAAGACCGGCACGGCCCAGGTGCGCAGCTATGACGGGGTGGCCAACCGCGACAGCCGCAGCGTCCGCTGGGGCCTCAAGGACCACAATCTCTATGTCGCCTTCGCGCCCATCGATGAGCCGCGATACGCCATCTCGGTGATCATCCAGCATGGCGGCCTCGGCGGGGCGACCGCCGCGGCCCCCCGGGCCCGCGAGGTCATGCGGGTGGCCCTGCTGAAGGATCCTGAGATCCGCGCCCGCATCGTCCAGCCCATGCCGCTGCCGGACGTCACCGACTTGCCGCCGGTGGGCATTGCGCCCGACGGGGCGGTGATCGCCCCGCCGCCCATGACTTCGTCCCCCGTCCCCCCAGGGGAGCCCACATGACCATGAGCGCGCTGCGTCGGCCCGGCGAACGGGACCGGCTGGTGGTCAAGTTCACCCAGATCGACTGGACCTTCGCCGTGGCGCTCTGCCTTCTGGCCGGCACAGGCGCTCTGATGATGTTCTCCGTGGCCGGCAGCTCCTGGGAGCCGTGGGCCGGGCCACACCTGTTCCGCTTCGGGTTCTGCTTCGCCCTGATGATCGCGCTCGCCCTGTTTGACGTGCGCGTCTGGTTCGCGCTCGCCTATCCCATCTATGGGCTGGGTCTGCTGTTGCTGGTGGCCGTGGAGTTCTTCGGCGACACCCGGATGGGGGCGACCCGATGGCTGGATCTGGGTTTCATGAGCTTCCAGCCCTCTGAGGTGATGAAGGTGGGGATCGCGCTGGCCCTGGCGCGCTTCTATCACGGCGTTTCGGCCGAGAATGCGCGCCTGTCCTGGTGGCTGCTCATACCGGCGGCGATGATCGCTGCGCCGGTCCTGCTGGTCGCCCATCAGCCGGACCTGGGCACGGCCATGCTGATCGCCCTGACCGGAGCCGCCGTGGTGGTGCTGGCCGGTCTGTCCTGGCGGATCATCGGGGCGGCGGTGGTGGCCTTCGTCGTCGCCGTGCCGATCATGGTGATGTTCGTCCTGCACGACTATCAGCGGGCGCGGGTGATGACCTTCCTCGACCCCGAGAGCGATCCCTCAGGGTCGGGCTACCACATCCTGCAGTCCAAGATCGCGCTCGGCTCCGGCGGCTTCTTCGGCAAGGGCTATGGCCTCGGCTCGCAGAGCCAGCTCAACTTCCTGCCCGAGAAGCATACGGACTTCATCTTCGCCACCCTGGCCGAGGAGTTCGGCTTCCTGGGCTGCGCCCTGGTGCTGGCCCTGTTCGCCGCGGTGATCTTCATGGCCCTCCGCACCGCCTCCCTGGCCCACAGCCACTTCGGACGGCTGGCGGCGGCCGGGGTGACGGCGACCTTCACCCTCTATGTGCTGATCAATGGGGCGATGGTGATGGGCCTGGCGCCGGTGGTGGGCGTGCCCATGCCGCTGCTGTCCTATGGCGGCACGGTCATGCTGACGGTGATGATCGGCTGGGGGCTCGTCCAGTCGGTGCGGGTGCACCGCTATACCGAGGTCACCAGCGGCAAGGGCGCCTTCGTCTGAGCCCCTGCCGTTGAGGCGCCCTAGCCCGCCAGGGCCTGATCGGTCGCCCGGACCAGGGCGTCGACCACGCCGGGCTCGGTGGAGGCGTGACCGGCGTCCCAGACCACGTCCAGCCTGGCTTCCGGCCAGGCCTGGCTCAGCCGCCAGGCGGCGTCCATCGGGGTGACCACATCGAAGCGGCCCTGGACGATCCAGCCGGGAATGTCGCGGATCTTATCGATATTCTTCAGGATCCAGCCGTCTTCCGGGAAGAAGCCGCGATTGACGAAGTAGTGGCATTCGATCCGCGCAAAGGCGATGGCGAAGTCTACCTCATTGAACTTGGATGGCCGCGCCTCCGGCCCGCGGATGGAGATGGTGTCGCCCTCCCACTGGCTCCAGGCGGTGGCGGCCTCGGCCTGCACCCGGCGATCGGAATGGGTCAGGCGCCGGTGATAGGCGCCCATCAGATCGTGGCGTTCCTCCTCCGGAATCGGCGCCAGGAAATGGGCCCAGGCGTCGGGGAACAGCATGGAGGCCCCGTCCTGATAGAACCAGCGCAGCTCTTTCTCGGTGAGCAGGAAGACCCCGCGCAGGACCAGCCCCTCGACCCGGTCAGGATGGGTGATGGCGTAGGCGAGCGCCAGGGTCGACCCCCAGGAGCCGCCGAACACGGTCCACTTCTCGACCCCCAGCTTGACCCGAAGCCGCTCGATATCGGCGATCAGGGTCCAGGTGGTGTTGTGCTCCAGCCGGGCGTTGGGGTGAGAGCGCCCGCAGCCGCGCTGGTCGAACAGGGCCATCCGCCATTTCGAGGGATCGAAGAACCGCCGCATGGTCGGGTTGATCGCCCCGCCTGGACCGCCGTGCAGGATGAGGCAGGGCTTGCCGTCGGGGGCGCCGCACTCCTCGTAATAGACCTCGTGCTCGCTCTCGGTGGCGAGCCAGCCATGGGCGAAGGGTTCGTTCTCGGGGAACAGCCCACGACGCTGGGCAGGCGATGAGACGGCGGTGAAGGGGGAGGGACGATCCATCTGCGCATTTACGCCGGGAAACGCCGCCGCATCCAGTCGAGGATGTAGCGGTTCACGGCTTGCGGCTGCTCCTGCTGCGTCCAGTGCCCGGAGTCGGTCACCAGCACCTTCTCCAGGTCCGAAATATGGTCGCCCATCTTGTCGGCCATCGACGGCGGCAGGACCGCATCCTTCTCGGCCATGATCATCAGGCAGGGCAGGTCATCGATCCGGGTCGGCAGGTCCGCGCCCCGCTCCCAGTTGCGGGTGAAGTTCCGGTACCAGTTGATCGGGCCGGTGAAGCCGCTGTGCTCGAACAGGGCCACATAGACCGCCATCTCCTCGTCGCTCAGGAACTGGCTCTGATCGGCGGCGGGATCATAGGCCGCCAGGCCCGCGGCGAAGGCGAAGCTGGAGCCGCCCTTCTTGGTCTCGCCGGACTGGCGCAGGGCTGCGGGCTTGCGCAGGAAGAAGCGCATGGTCTTGTTCACGTCCGAGCCCAGGGCCTGATCGGCCTCGCCAGGGGTCTGGAACCAGACGATGTACATGTCCGGACCATAGACCTGCCGGAACAGCTCGATGGGCTCGGCCCGGTAGCGGGGCTGGTAGGGGGTATTGAGGCCGATGATCCCGGCGCAGCGCTCGCGGTGCATCAGGGGCATCTGCCAGACGACGAAGCCGCCCCAGTCGTGGCCGACGAATACCGCCTTCTCCAGGCCCAGATGGTCGAGCAGGGCGACCAGATCGGCGGTGAGGTGCTCCATATCGTACTCGGCCACGGCGTCCGGGTCGGAGGTCAGACCATAGCCGCGCTGGTCCGGGGCTATGACGTGATAGCCCGCTTCGGCCAGGACCGGAATCTGGTGGCGCCAGGAAAAGGCGGTCTCAGGGAAGCCGTGGCAGAGCACGATGGCCGGGCCGTCCTTGGGGCCAGCCTCGTAATAGGCCATCTCGATCCCGTTCACCTGGGCGGTCTGGACGGGCGGCATGGCGGCGGCGAGGGCAGGAGGCAAGGCAGGCGCCATGGGGGTGCTCCGGACAGGTCTGATCCCGGCATTTGGGCGGATATGGGCGAGGAGGCAAGCCTTGCGCCCTTCCCCTGGTGGGCGTGGCCGTTAGATAGGGGCATGGACAGAACCGCCGTCGCCGCCGCCCCCACGCCCTGGGGCCTCGTCATCCTCTTGGGCGCGCTTACGGCCTTTGCCCCCATGTCCATCGACATGTACCTGCCGAGCCTGCCGCAGATCGGCCAGAGCCTGGGGGCCAGCGCCGCCCAGACCCAGGCCACGGTGGCGGCCTTCTTCGCCGGTATGGCCATCGGGCAGTTCATCTACGGGCCGGCCTCGGACCGCTTCGGGCGCCGGGGGCCGATCCTGGCCGGGATCGCCGTCTACGGCCTCGCCACCATCGCCTGCGCTCTGGCGACCAGCCCCGACATGCTGATCGCCGCCCGTTTCGTCCAGGCGCTGGGCGGATGCGCTGGCGGGGTGGTGGCCCGCGCGATCGTCCGCGACCGCTTCGACCACACCGAGACGGCTCGGATGCTGTCCCTGCTGATGCTGATCATGGGGATCGCCCCCATTGTTGCGCCGCTGCTGGGCGGTCTGATCCTGGAGATCGCCGGGTGGCGGGCCATCTTCTGGGTGCTGCTGGCCTTTGGCCTGATCGTCGGCGCCTTCGCCCTGTTTCGCCTGGAGGAGAGCCGCTCGGAGTCCACCGCCGTTCAGGCCCGCGCCGAGAACCCGTTTTCCGCCTTCGCAGCCCTCCTGCGCCAGCGGCGGCTGGTGGGCTACGCCCTGGCCGGCGCGCTGAACGGGGCGACGCTCTTCACCTATATCGCCGCCTCGCCGGTCCTGTTAATCGAGGTCTATGGCATCTCGCCGGCCAATTTCGGCTGGGTGTTCGGCCTCAACGCGGCCGGCGTCATCGGCGCCAGCCAGGCCAATCGCTATCTGCTGAAATACGCCGGCCCCGACCAGGTGCTGGCGCGGGCCAGCCTGATCGCGGTGGGCTTCGGCGCCCTGCTCGCCCTGGCGGCGGTGACCGGTCTTGGCGAGCGCTGGACGGTCCTGCCGCTGCTGTTCCTGATCCTGGCCACCTATGGCTTCATCCAGGGCAACACCATGGCCGGCGCGCTCAGCGTCGACCCCAGCCGTTCGGGTTCGGTCTCGGCCCTGATGGGCGGGGCCTCCTTCGGGGTGGGCGCGGTGGCCGCCAGCCTGACGGGCCTGGCCTATGACGGCACCCCTGGCCCCATGGGTATCGCCATGGCCCTGGCCCTGGCGGGATCGGCGTTGGCCCTGCGGACCCTGGCCCTGCCGGGCCGCAGCTAGGCTGCGGGCTTCAGGCGGAAGGCGGCCACGGCCAGGACCAGCCAGCCGACGAGGAACATCAGGCCGCCGATCGGGGTGACGGAGCCGAGGATGCGCGGCGCGCCGAGCGCCATGGCGGTCAAGGTTCCACAGAAGATGACCCCACCGCCGAGGAAGAAGGGCGGCGCGATCCGGGCGAGCCAGCCGCCTTGGCGGGCGACGACGGCGGCGGCGAACACCGCCAAGCTGTGGACCATCAGATAGGTGGCGCCGGTGTCCATCCAGGCCTTGGCCTGGGGGTCTGGGATAGCGTGGGCCCCGAAGGCGCCGATGGCCACCGAGAGAAATCCCCCCAGGGCGGCCAGCCCCAGCCAGAAACGGTCGACACCCATGGCGTCCTCCTGCGTTATGACGGTCGCGCCTAAGGTAGGCTGTAAACGGTATGCCCGTGGGCGCGCGAGGCTGGAATCGTCTGCGCCACGGGTTTGAGTGAATCGTGCGTCGGACAAGGAGACAGGTCATGGGCATACGGACGTGGGGACTGGCCGTGACGACGCTGGCCATGAGCCTTGGCGGCGGCGCCTCGGCCGACACCGGCAGCTTCGGGGACTGGGCCGTGGTCTGCGACAATGTCCGCAACTGCACCGCCATGGGGTTTGGCGAACTGGGGGAGACCGGCAGCTCCGCCTTGATCAAGGTCAGCCGTGAGGCCGTCCCCGACGCAGAGCCTGTTATCAGCCTGATCACCGCCGGAACCCGCGCCGCCGCCCTGCGGCTGGTGGTGGACGGAACTGCGCCCCAAGGGCTGAGCACGGTCGCGGCCACCCCCATCCAGGATGATCCCGAGCGCCGGATGAGCCAGCTGACCTCGGTTCAGAGCCGGGCCCTGCTGTCGGTCCTGGCCAATGGACGAACCCTGTCCCTCATGGAGGGGCAGAACCCGGCCGCCGCCATCTCCCTGGCCGGATCGAGCGCGGCCCTGCGCTTCATGGATGATCGCCAGAAGCGGGCGGGCACGACGACCGCCCTGGTGGCCCGCGGCGCCCGGCCGTCTTCCACCGTCCCAGCGGCGCCCCAGCCGCCGGTGGTCACGCCGGCGCCGGCTGTGACGCAGACCCGGCTGCCCGCACGGCCCCCGCCGGCCCTGCAGGCGCAACTGCGCGAATGCGACGACGACATCCTCGACCTGGGGATCGACCCGGAGGTGGCGCGCCTGGGTGAGGGCAAGATCTTCTGGGGAATGGTCTGTTCGCGCGGCGCCTACAATGTCATCTACCGCCTGTTCCTCACCAATGAGGCGGGCGGCGACGTCCGGGCCCTGGAGCTCGATTATCCCGGCGGCGAGGCGACCTCCGAGCTGATGAACATCAGCTATGACCCCAAGACCCGGACCCTGATGAACTTCGACAAGGGCCGCGGCCTTGGCGATTGTGGCGCCCTGACGCAGTGGGTCTGGACCGGCCAGAGGTTCGACGTGGCCCATCAGACTTTCATGTCCGAGTGCCAAGGGGTGATGAGCGACTATTGGCCGGTCAGCTACCGGTCACGCTAGACTCAGATTAGAGCCTGAGAGGCGCCAACCGCCCCGCAGGCTTGACCCATGCCCTCGCTGCCCTTGCGTCTGGGCCTGTTCTATTCGGCCATCTTCGTGGGCACCGGCGCCAGCGCGCCCTACATCCCCATCTGGTTCGCCCGGCATGGCCTGTCAGGCGCGGAGATCGGCCTGATCCTGTCGGCGCCGATGATGGCCCGGATGATCACGGCGCCGGCCATCGGGGTTTGGGCCGACAGTTTCGCTCTGCGCCGCACGCCGTTGATCCTGATGGCCGCCCTGGCCACCGTGGCCTACATCCTGCTGGCTGCGCCGTTCGGGTTCTGGTGGTGGTTCGCCGTCTGGTTCGTCGCCGCCTCGGCCATCTCCACCGTCTCACCTCTGACCGACGTGATCGTGCTGGCCCGGGCCCGGCGGGACGGGTTCAACTATGGCTGGCCGCGCGGCATCGGCTCGGCGGCCTTCATCCTGGCCAATGTGGTGATGGGGGTGCTGCTGGTGCAGGGCCCTGCCGATCTGGTGCTGATCTGGATCGTCGTGGCCGCTCTTCTGACGGCTACCGGCGCCCGCTTCCTGCTGCCGGCTGATCCGGTGCGGGAGGAGGGGGGACGAGCGGCCCTGTCGGAAAGCCTGGCGGGCCTCGGCTCGCTGGTGCGGGACGGGGGCTTCATGCTTGCCGTGGTCTCGGTGGGCCTGATCCAGTCGGCGCACGCCTTCTATTACGGCTTCTCAGCCCTGGTCTGGAAGGCGCAAGGCATTCCAGAGAGTCTGACCGGCGTGCTCTGGGGCTTCGGGGTCGCCGTGGAGATCGGCTTCCTGTGGTTCATGGAGCCCTGGCGGCGCGCCATCGGGCCGCGGCGGCTGCTGGTGATCGGCGGGGCGGCGGCGGTGGTGCGATGGGGGACGCTGGCCCTATCGCCGCCGCTCTGGCTGCTGTTTCCCATCCAGGCCCTGCACGCCCTGAGCTTTGCGGCCACCTTCATGGCCTCTCTCCAGCTGGTGGAGCGCCTGTCGACCCCGGCCAACGCCTCATCGGCCCAGACCATGAACTCGGCCTTTTCCGGCGGTCTGCTGATCGGCCTGGCCACCATCGTCTCAGGCGGCCTCTATGACGCGGTGGGGGCCTATGGCTATTTCGCCATGGCCGGCATGTCGGCGCTCGGCCTGGCCGGGGCGCTCAGGCTGTATGGGGTTCGGCGACTGGACGGGTGAGTTCGATACAGAAGGCGCTCGCCGCCGCGATGACCGCCTGCTGGATCTGGGCCAGCTCGAAGGCGGCGGCCTCAGCGCACTCCCGGGCCTGGGGCACGTGCAGGAAGCCGACGCGGGGCGCGGCCTTGGCGTGCAGCAGCCGGTAGAGGGTGAAGTTGCACAGATAGTCCCCGGCGTCCTCGGACAGGGCGACGGGCAGGCCCTCGGCCTCCAGAGCCGAGGCCATGGCCTGGCAGGGCGCGGTGGCGGCGATCAGGTCCTCGCCCGTATCGGCCACGAGGGGCGAACCCCAGACCCGGCCGGCCTGGTCGGGGCGCTCGCGGCTGGCGCAATTGCGGCCCAGGGTTTCGACGCGAAAGGCCTGCGCCTCCACCGCTACGCCCACCACCAGCACGCCGTCGACTGGCCTGCTCTGCACCTGCCGCAGGATGGTCTCGGCAGACCCCTGCCACTGAACCGGTAGGGTCAGATAGTCGACCTGCGCGCCCTCCGGCGCCCAGGACTCCCGGGCCAGGGTGGCGATGACGGCGGCCGACGGATTGAGCGGGGCGGCCGGAAAGCTGCCGAAACCGGCGAGGAGTAGGCGAGGGGTCATGGGGCCAATATAGCCCACGCGGCCTTGAATGCCCCAGGGGCGCCCGACGAAACTGGCGAAAACAGCGGAGATGAAGACCATGCGCGCACTGCAAGCCGCCGACCCCTGGGGCGTGGACCATCTGACCATCATCCAGGCGCCCGAGCCCAGGCCCGGCCCCGGCGAGGTGCTGGTGCGGATGAAGGCGGTGTCCCTGAACTACCGCGATCTCCTGATGATCAACGGCATGTACAGCCGCGGCTCGGCCACCGGGGGCTCCGTGACCCCGTTCTCGGACGGCTGCGGGATGATCGAGGCGGTCGGCGAGGGGGTGACCCGGGTCAAGGTGGGCGACCGGGTGGCGACCCTGTTCTTCCAGGGCTGGCTGTCGGGGCCGCCGACCCTGGAAAAGGCCATGACAGCGCTGGGCTCGCCGATCCCCGGCGCGGGCCGCGAGCTGGCGGTGTTCAGCCAGGAGGGCGTGTCCAAGGTTCCGGACTTCCTCACCGACCAGCAGGTGGCGACCCTGCCGTGCGCGGCGCTCACCGCCTGGCGGGCCCTGTTCGAGGACGCCGATCTGTCGCCGGGCGACACCGTCGTGCTGCAGGGCACCGGCGGGGTGTCGATCTTCGGCCTGCAGTTCGCCAAGGCCGCGGGCCTGCGCGCCCTGATCACCTCGTCCTCCGACGAGAAGCTGGCCCGGGCGAAGGCGCTGGGCGCCGATCATCTGGTGAACTACCGCCAGACCCCGGAATGGTCCAAGCCCGTGCGCGAGGCGACCGGCGGGGTGGGCGCGGACTTCATCATGGAGGTGGGCGGCCAGGGCACCATCGACCAGAGCCTGAAAGCCATCCGCATCGGTGGCCACATCGCCATCATCGGCGTGGTCGCCCAGGGCGGCGCCGGGATCAATCCGGCCGTGCTGATCGGCAATGCGGCGAAGATGCAGGGCGTCTTCGTCGGCTCCCGCGACATGTTCGAGGCCATGTGCAAGGCCATCGAACTGCACCAGATCCAGCCGGTGGTGGACAAGGTCTTCCCCTGGACGGAGGCCAAGGCGGCGTTTGCCGCCATGGCCGGCGGCGAGCACTTCGGCAAGATCGTCCTGGAGTTCTAAGGCATGGGTGCGGCCGGCGCTGAGGCCGGCCGCTCGTCTCTTCAGAAGATCAACTTGCGCACGGTCAGGCGCAACGTGCGGCCGACGGGGTCGAGCAGGTCGGGCTGATAGGTGATGGGGATGGCGCCGTCGCTGGTGCGCACCTCCTGGCGGCTGTCGAAGATGTTGTCGATCGACAGGGTCGCCCGGGCGCCGCGCATCCAGGGATAGTCCCTCGCCCAACGCTGGCGGCCGGGATCGGCGAACAGCCGCAGATTGACCGTGGCGAAGTCAGAGAACTTCAGGTCATCCCCGGTCACGCCGCCATCGATCCGCGTGGCGCTCTGCCAGTTGGCCTCCATGGCCACGCCGAGGCCAGACTTGGAGTAGTTGGTCTGCAGCTGGATCTGGTGGCGGGGAGAGCCACCGCCGGAGCCGAGGGCCGCGCCGTCCAGCAGATCAAGCTTGGGCAGGCCAGGGGCGATCTGCACCTCATCACGCAGGGCCAGCGTGTGATAAAGCCCGACCTGGAAGACGCCGCTGCGAGGCCCGCCGCCGCCGAAGCCGCCAAAGCCGCCACCGCCGGGACCACCGGGGCCTCGCCCGGCCATGGGCGGG
>TARA_R100000935_G_scaffold48887_3_pt1 | contig 45243 bp, 47 predicted proteins | sample TARA_R100000935 | Tara Oceans TARA_R100000935 (sample SAMEA2621502) | marine metagenome | biome: marine biome (ENVO:00000447); feature: surface water layer (ENVO:00002042); material: "saline water (ENVO:00002010), including plankton (ENVO:xxxxxxxx)" | depth 5 m
GCCGACCTCCACGCCATCGCGGCCGAAGACCACTATCTGCGCCTGCACACCTCCAAGGGCCAGGACCTGATCCTCATGCGCCTGGGGGATGCGGTCGACGAGCTGCAGGGGCTGGAAGGCGCCCAGGTCCACCGGTCCTGGTGGGTGGCCCGGGCCGCGGTCGAGGATGTCCGCCGGGGCGACGGCCGCGCCGTCCTGACCCTGAAGGGCGGGATCGAGGTCCCTGTCAGCCGCACCTATTCCCGCCTGCTGCGTGAGGCGGGCTGGTACTAGCCGGACGGCGCGCGCCGGGCCCGCCAGGCCGCGCGGCTCTGACCCCAGACGTCGACCGCGACATCCATCGGGACCGGCAAATGGGCCTGGCGAAGGACCGCCGATCCCAGCCGTTGCGCCACCGCCTGCGAGTTGGCGTTGGCCGGCTCAATGGTGTGGATCACCTCGTCCCAGCCCAGCTGGTCGAAGGCGAAGTCCATGGCGGCGGTCGCCCCTTCGGTGGCGTAGCCCCGGCCCCAGCAGTCGCGGATGATCCCCCAGCCGACCTCTGTGCCGGGCCAACCGTGCGGGCGCCACGGGCCCAGCCGGCCGATCCACCGGCCGCTCTCCTTCTCGATCACCGAGAACATGGAAAAGCCCTCCATGGACCAGGCGCCGGCGATGGTCATCATCGAGCGCCAGACCTGGGCCGGAGTCATAGGCCCGCCGATGTATCGCGCGGCCTCTTCATCCTCGGAAAAGGCGCACCAGGCCTCGAAATCGGTCATGGCCGGCGGACGCAGGATCAGCCGCTCGGTTTCAAGGGTCGGCCCCGGCGCCTGACCCGTCGCCATGGTGTTCCCGCTCATGAGCCTCCCCCCGGTCGCATCGTTCAGCCGCAATTCAGGCGTAAGCGCCCAGCCTTGTCGATACCCGCTCGCCAGATCATAAGCCGCCCGCCGATGAACCTCGACACCCCAGACCCCGACACCTCACAGCCTGAGGGCCCCGCGTCGCAGGATGACACCCTGCGCCTGCAGCCGACCGAGCCGACGCCGAAGCGGACCAGACCGCGGGCCCTGTGGATCGCCGTGGGCGGGGGACTGGCCCTGGTGGGCGCGCTGGCCCTCGGTCTGGCCCTGCCGGGCGAGCCGCCAGACATGGCCGCCCCCGGCGCCGAAACCCTCGACATCCAGGTGGCCGCCCGACAGCAACCGCCTCCGGCGCCTGCGCCTGGAACACCTCTCGAGGTGCTGCCCGAGGCGATGGCCAAGGCCGCCCCGCACAATCCGCCGCCGGCCCCCCCGCCGCGGCCGGACCCCGATCTCGCCCAGGCGCCCCGCGCTCCCGAGGCGCCGCCCTGGACCGAAGAGGCCCTCCGGCGGCCCGCCAGCATGGTTGCGCCGGCCACCTTCGACTGCCGACGGGCCCGCACACCGGCCGAACGGGTGGTCTGCGCCGATCCGGCCCTGGCGCAGGCCGACCAGGATCTGGCCGCCGCCTACGACCAGGCCCTGGCCGCCGGGGTCCCTGACTGGCGGCTGGAGCGGCAGCAACGTCGCTGGCTGCGGGCCAGGGAGGACGCCGCCCGGGACGCGCCGGGCGCCGTGGCTGAGGTCTATGCGGCTCGCATCGTCGAGCTTCAGGCCCTGGCCGATCTCGCGCCGCCGGAACAACCGGGCTGGCCGCCGTCCTGGTGAGCCGCAAGGAAAAGGGCGGCCCAGGTCTCCCTGGGCCGCCCTCTGCAGGGGGTTGGCGAATGGGAGGCTAGCGCCGCCCGATCAGCCGAGCATGTCCTTGACGGTGTCGCGCTCGCCGACCAGCTCGTCATTGGTGATGGCGATCTTCGACTTGGCGAACTCGTCCATCTCGTAGGTGGTGACGACTTCGTAGGCGCCCGGCGCAGTGGTCTTCACTGGCATGCCGGCCCAGACCCCTTCGGCGAAGCCGTAGCGGCCTTCCGAATTGACGGCGACGGAGTGGATCTTGCCGGGCGTGACCAGGTCGCGGACATGGTCGATCAGGGCGTTGGCCGCCGAGGCCGCCGAGCTCTGGCCGCGGGCCTCGATGATGGCCGCGCCGCGCTTGCCCACGGTGGGCAGATAGTCGTTCTTCAGCCAGGCTTCGTCGCCGATGACGTCGGCGGCGGCCTTGCCGCCGATCTTGGCGTGGGTGAAGTCGGCGAACATGGTCGGGCTGTGGTTGCCGTAGATGTAGAGGTCGCTGACGTCGTTGATCGAGACGCCGGCCTTCTTGGCCAGCTGGGCGCGGCCGCGGTTCTCGTCCAGGCGCACCATGGCGGTGAAGCGGTCGGGCGTCAGGCGCTTGGCCTGGCTGGCGGCGATCATCACATTGGTGTTGCAGGGGTTGCCGACCACGGCGACGCGGGCGTCATCGGCGGCGACCGCATCGATGGCCTGGCCCTGGGCGATGAAGATCTTGCCGTTGTCCTTCAGCAGGTCGGCGCGCTCCATGCCGGGGCCGCGGGGCTTGGAGCCCACCAGCAGGCTCCAGTTGGCGTCCTTGAAGGCCACCTTCGGATCGTCGGTCAGCACCATGTCGGCCAGCAGCGGGAAGGCGCAGTCGTCCAGCTCCATGGCGACGCCCTTCAGGGCCTTCTGGGCGCCTTCGGTGGGGATTTCGAGCATCTGCAGGATGACCGGCTGGTCCTTGCCGAGCATTTCGCCCGAGGCGATGCGGAAGAGCAGGGCGTAGCCGATATTGCCGGCCGCGCCGGTGACCGCCACGCGGACGGGGGGCTTCGTGGTCATGGAGGGCTCTCCTGGATAGGGCCAAGACGTCGTGTGTGGGCGGTCCCGTAGCCCAAGGAGCGCCCCTGCGGCAAGGGCGGCGGCGCGCGCCCTTGCCCGGGGCGGCGGCCTTGAGCAGTGTGGGGCATGTTTCAACTCGACCCCGCCTTTGCGGCCACCTCCCATGAGATTGGCGATCTTGGCCTATGCGCCGCCCGGCTGCAGGACGACGCCCGCTATCCCTGGATCGTGCTCCTGCCCCGCCGCGCCGGTCTGCGTGAGCTGGAAGACCTGCCCCCAGAGGCGCTTTCAACCCTCATGCAGGAGGTCCTGGCGGCCGGCCGCGCCGTCCGGGCCCTGGGCGCGGCCTCAGGGCGCGCGGTGGAAAAGCTGAATATCGGGGCCCTGGGCAATGTCACGCCCCAGCTGCACATCCATGTGGTCGGCCGTCGCTCTGACGATCCCGCCTGGCCAGACCCCGTCTGGGGGCGCGGCGGCGCGAGGGCCTATGACGCAGTCGAGCTGGCGACCGCCCTGGCCACGGCCGGTCTGGCCCTGGGTCTCTAGCCTCAGGCGGCGGCGCGCTGAAGGCCCCCGCCGCTGCTCGTGGAAATGCGGAAATGGGCGATCATCTGCCGCAGGCGGTCGGCCTCGTGGCTGACCGACTGGCTGGCGGCGGTGCTTTCTTCCGACATGGCGGCGTTCTGCTGGGTCACAGAGTCCATCTGGCTGACGGCCTGGCTGACCAGTGCCAGGGCGTGGGCCTGTTCCTCGGCGGAGCTGGCGATCTCGGCGACCAGGCTGTCGATGGCGCTGACCTGCTCGGTGATTTCCGAGATCGCCCCACCTGTGCGGCGGACAAGGCCGACGCCTTCATTGACGTTCTCGCTCGAGGCGGCGATCAGGCCCTTGATCTCCTTGGCCGCGTCGGCCGAGCGCTGGGCCAGCGCCCGGACTTCGGAGGCGACCACCGCAAAGCCCCGGCCGGCGTCCCCGGCCCGGGCAGCCTCGACCCCTGCGTTCAGGGCCAGGAGGTTGGTCTGGAAGGCGATTTCGTCGATGACCCCGATGATGGTGGAGATGCGGTCGGCCGAGGTCTCGATCCGGGCCATGGCCTCGACCGCGTCGCGGACCACTGCGCTGGTGTCCTGCGAGGCCTTGGACGTCCCGGCGATCACATGGCGGGTGTGGCCCACCCCATTGGCGGTCTTGCGGACCGACTGAGCCGTCTGCTCCAGGGCCGCGGCGGATTCCTCCAGGCTCGCGGCCTGCTGCTCGGTGCGGCGCGACAGGGCGTCGGAGGCGCGGCTCAGCTCCTCAGCGCTGCCATGCAGGGTGCCGGTGAGTTCGGCGATGGCGCCCATGATGTCACTGACCCGGTCCATGGCGCCGTTATAGTCCGTGGCCAGTTGCAGATAGGCCTCAGGCAGGTCCCGCGAGAGGCGGTGGGTCAGGTCGCCGTCGGCCAGCCGGCTGATCGCCGCCCCGATGCTGCCGGCCACCAGGGCCCGCTCCTCGGCCAGGGCCCGGGCCTCGGCCGCCTGACGATCCTTCAGGGCTCGCGCTTCGGCCTGGGCCAGTTCGGCGTCGGCCTCCCGCTTGGCCACCAGAATGTCCCGGAAATGGGCCAGGGCCCGGCTCATGACGCCCAGCTCGTCCCGGCGCTCTCCATGTCGGATGGTGACGCCCGTGTCTCCAGCGGCCAGCCGTCCCATCCCGTCGGTGAGATCGGCCATGGGCCGGGTGATGGAGCGCGCCACCTGCAGGCCCAGGGCGACGACGCCGATCAAGGTGACCGACAGGATCAGGGCAAGCAGGCCCAGGGTGCGCCGGTGGGCGGCGGCGGCCGCCTGGGCCGCGGCGTCCACCTGTTGCGCCAGAGTGTCTTCCAGCCGGTGCAGGGCCTCGGCCCTATGGCCGGCGGCGTCGTTCCAGGCCTCCATTGACGGCGTCTGTCCGGTGCGGATGGCGTCGCGCAGCTCGGCCACGACGCGGTGCTCCGGCGACGCCAGAAAGGCCTTCCAGACCTCGATGACACCTGGCTCGGTGGTGTGGTTGAGATAGGCGAAGGCTGCGGCCTCGCCCCCTTGCAGGCGGCTGATCATGGCCAGGGCCTCGGGGGTCAGGCCGCCGACGGCCAGGCTGCCCAGGGTCAGCGCCCGCTCCTCGGCCGCCAGCTCCTTGCCGATCACCGCCGCGTCATAGGCCCGGAAGGTGGCGCCCAGGGTGTGGCCTTCCTGGGCGGCGTCGATCGCCACCTCCTCCAGGGAGGCGAGCTCCGCCTCGATCAGGTCCGCATATCCCGCCAGCAGGCGCTCCGTCGTCAGGCCGCCGGCGTCGACTTCAGCGCGGAGACTCGGCAGGCCCTCCAGGGCGGCCAGCACCTGGGCGCTGATCTGCGGCGGGGCGTCCGCCACAGCGGCGCGGTAGGCCTGGGCGGCGGCGTCCACCCGGGCCCGCTGGTCGTTCAGGCGATCTGGGGCGGCTCCGGTGACGAGGCTCAGATTCGAAAGGCTGCGCTCGGCCTGCAGCTCGTGCACCAACCGACCCCCGGCCTTGGCGGCGGCGATTTCCTCGAGGATCGCCCCGGTGCGCTGGAGTCCGCTCCAGCTCTGGCCGAGGAGCGCCGCCATGGCGACCAGAAGGGCCAGCAGCGGCGGGACCAGGATCAACTGAATGCGCTTGGAGATGGTCATCGCTTCAGGCCTTCGCCCCAGGGGCATTGAGACATTGAAGCGCGAGCTAAGGGCGGCCAGTGTTTCTCAAGGGTTTATACACCTCGGTCAGATGGCCAGGTTCCGCGCGGGGCGACGGACGACGGAATCGGAAAAAGAGCAATTACGTCAGTGATATAGCCCTCACGAGCTGCAGGTTCGTCTCCTGGTTGCATTCTGGCCTGCGGCAACCTGACGCAGCGGGCGGGTCTAGCGCCGACGCATCACCACGCTACGCGGGGCGCCGTCCTCCAGCATGTCCCCAGACCACTGGCCCTCGGCGGCGGCTGAGAGGGAGATCACGGTGGGCGGGGCGCCGCGCCGGGGGGTGAAGCGCAGGGTCACCTGGCCGCCGCGGCGCTCGATGTGGTCGAGGAAGCCGAAGCCGTCGAGGGCGCCCGGCCGGCGGGCGTCGCGCCACGCGCCTTCCAGCGGCCCAGATCCGCGGTCGACGAATCGCAGGGCGTAGAGATCCTGGCCGGCGGCGGTCATCAGCGCCCAGCCGCCGTCCAGCGGGCCCTGGAGCCCCTGGGCCGAGTCGAAGGAGGCTCTCAGCCGCTCCTCATAGCTGCGCTCCTCGGCGCTGAGCTGGCCAGCCACGGCCTGGCGTTCATCGAGGAAGACCGGCTGCGAGGCGATGGTGCGCGCGGGCCGCGGGGCGGGCGTCTGGACCACCGGAGCCGGCCGGACGCCCGCTGGCGCGGCTGAGGCCGGAGGAGGTGCGGCCGGGGTCGGAGTCGGGGTCGCCGCGGGTGAAGGCGTAGGCGTGGGGGCAGGGGCCGTCTCGGGGGCCGCGGGCGGCGCAGTCGCCAGGGGACCATCGCCCCCCAGCAGATCGCCGATGGGGTCAGCTGACTGGGCCAGGGCGGGACCGGCCGCCGCCAGGGCGAGGAGGGCCGCGATCACGGGCCGGGGCGTCAGGCTGGGACGCACAGGCGTGTGGGCTGGGCGGCGGGGCGGGGCGGTCCATCCCATGGGGCGAGGCTCCTTGGTCTTCTGGCGTCCGGTCAGGTCGCGGCGATGGCGTCGGCCGCGGCGAGCAGGCGCCGCGCCTGTTCCAGGTGCAGCCGCTCGACCATGCGCCCCTCCACACGAAGGACGCCCCTAGCGGTGTTTTCGGGCGAATCAAAGGCCTCCACCACCCGGCGGGCCCAGGCTACGGCGTCGGGATCAGGGGTGAAGGCGCGGTTGGCGGCCTCGATCTGGCTGGGATGGATCAGGGTCTTGCCGTCGAAACCGAAGGCCTCGCCCTGGGCGCATTGGCGCGCCAGCCCCTGGGCGTCTTCAATGCCGTTGAAGACCCCGTCCAGGATCACAAGTCCGTGCGCGCGGGCCGCAGCCACCATCAGCGACAGGGGCGCCAGCAGGGGCGCGCGCTGGGCGTCGAGCCGGCAGCCCATCTCCTTGGCGAGATCATTGGTCCCGGCCACCAGGGTGGTCAGGCCATGAGCCTTCGCCGCCGCCCCCAGGGCGTCGAGGCGGAACAGGACCTGGCAGGTCTCCACCATGGCCCACAGGGCCACACCTTCGGGAAGGGCCTGGGCATAGGCGCCCAGGTCGTCGGGCCCATTGATCTTGGGAACGAGAATGGCGTCGGGGCGGGCCTCGGCGGCGGCGGCCAGATCGGCCTCGCCCCACTCGGTGGTCAGGCCGTTGATGCGGATGACCACCTCCCGGGCCCCAAACCCGCCTTCGGCGGCGGCCGCGCAGGCCGCCTGGCGGGCCTCGGCCTTGGCGTCGGGCGCCACGGCGTCTTCCAGGTCGAGGATGACCACGTCGCAGGCCAGGTCCGGGGCCTTGGCCAGGGCCCTAGGATTGGCGGCGGGCATATAGAGGGCGCTGCGCCGGGGGCGGCCGGGCGGCGGGACGGCGTCGGCGGACGGCGGACTCATGGGTGCGGGACTCCCTTGGCGCAGGCCTCGTCTTAGCGTCTAGGATAGGACCATGACCATCCGATACGACGCCGAGGCCAAGAACGTTCTGGGGGGAGAGCTTCTCCGCTGCTCGATGGACCCGGTGACCGGGTTTTTCCGCAATGGCTGCTGCGAGACCGGTCCCCATGACGTGGGGCTGCATACGGTCTGCGCGGTGATGACCGCCGATTTCCTCACCTTCTCCCGGTCCCGGGGCAACGACCTGTCGACCCCCGTCCCCGAAAGCGGCTTTCCCGGCCTGCGGCCCGGCGACCGCTGGTGCCTGTGCGCGCCGCGCTGGAAGGAGGCGCTGGACGCCGGCTGCGCCCCGAAGCTCGTTCTCGAGGCGACCCACGAGGAGACCCTGGCCATCGTGCCCCTGGGCGTGCTGAAGGACTACGCCGCCGCCTGAGGTCGGGCGCCATGGCGTTCCTAGACCAGGGGATAGTCCCGCTCCAGCTCATAGGCCGGCCCGCTCGAGCCCTTGCGGCTGGAATAGAGGCCGAAGCTGGCCACGAAGAAGGGCGGCGATTTCAATAGGTTGTGGGTCTGGATCCAGGCCGCCACAGCCGCCGGCTCGGGCCGTGACAGATAGGCCAGCGTCACATGAGGCCGATAGTTGCGGCGATCGGGCGCCAGACCGGCCCGACGCGCGGCGGCCTCGCACCGTCCCGCCAACTGGCGCAGGGCCGCATTCTCCGCTACCCCGGCCCAGACCGCATGGATATCCCGGCCCTCGCCGAAGGCGCCGACCCCCTCCAGCTGGATCTCCAGCGGACGGCCGGTGACGCAGCCCAGTTCGGCGTTCAGGTCGTCTGCCTGATTTTCCGGGATCTCGCCGAAGAAACGCAGGGTGATGTGCAGGGCCTCCAGGGGCCGCCAGCGGGCGCCCTCGAGGTCCCGTTGCCGGGCGCTCAGGGCCAGGGCGACATCCTCAGGGACAGCCAGGGCGGCGAACAGGCGAAGCATGAAGGGGTTCTAGACAGGCTGGCGGCGGCTTCCAAGCCGCCCCGGCGGCGGCGGCGGGCCTGAAACCCGCAACGGAACTGGCGGTAGGCCTTGCCCCCTTTCCGGTTATCCTTGTCAGGAGGCCCCAGGCTCCCGATATTAGGCAGGCGTCCAATCGTGGACGCGCACAAGAAAGGGCTTTGCCTCGATGAGCGACTTCAACCGCGCCCACGCGCGCTCGATCCCCGCGGATCGCGCCGACATGTCGGTGGACGCGGGTCTTCGCGCTTTCATGCTTGGCGTCTACAACAAGGTGGCGCTTGGTCTCGTCCTGTCGGCCGCTCTGGCCTTCGTGACCGGTCAATACCCGCCTGTCCGCGACCTGATGTACACGGTCACGCCGGACGGACGCCTGGCCGGAATGACCCTCCTGGGGATGATTGTGGCGTTCGCGCCGCTGGCCGTGATGCTGTTTGGGGCCTTCGCCCTGAAGAACGCCACGCCGAAGACCTCCGGGATGCTCTACTGGACCATCGTCGCCCTGATCGGCGCCGGCATGGGCGTGCTGACCCTGGTCTATACCGGCGGATCCATCGCCTCGACCTTCCTGATCACGGCCACGGCCTTCGGCGGCCTGTCCCTGTTCGGCTACACCACCAAGAAGGACCTGACGGCCTTCGGCAGCTTCCTGATCGTCGGCCTGTTCGGCCTGATCATCGCCATGGTGGTCAATATGTTCATCCAGAACTCGATGATGAACTTCATCATCAGCGTTCTCGGCGTGCTGATCTTCGCGGGCCTGATCGCCTTCGACACCCAGCGCCTGAAGATGACCTATTACCAGCTGGGCGGCGACGAAGCGGCCATGGGGGTTGCGACCAACTACGGGGCGCTGAGCCTCTACATCAACTTCATCAACCTGTTCCAATTCCTGCTGGCCATCTTCGGCGACCGCCGCTAGGCGCCCAGCAGAGACCCACGAACGACGAAGCCCCGGCGGTTCACCGCCGGGGCTTTTTCGTGGGCGCAGATGACGCCGGCGGTTCAGGCCGCCTTCTTGGCCTTCTTCTTCTTCTTGCCCTCGCCCTTGGCCGGCTTGTCCTTGGGAGCCTTGTCCTTCTTGGGCTTGCCAGCCTTGGGAGCGGCCTCGCCGCCTTGGGGTTCGGCGCCCGTCTCGCCCGCCGCCACCATCTGGCGCAGCTGGGCCAGGAAGGTCTCGCGCTTCCCGCCGCTGACGAGACGCATCAGCCGCTCGTCGGCCTGGGCCATCTTGGGCCGCGCCTCAGCCAGAACCGCGACGCCCGCCTCGGTCAGCCGCACCGCATTGGCCCGGGCGTCGGCCTGGGAGCGCTCCCTGGCCAACAGGCCCTTGGCGATCATCCGGGCGGCCATGTCGGCCAGGGTGGAGCGGTCGATGCCGGTGGCGCGCACCAAGTCGGTCTGGGTCAGGCCTTCCTGGGCCTCAACCGCCGACAGCACGGCATATTGTCTCTGGGTCAGGTCGCTGTCGCCGAAGGTCTCGGCATAGATGTCCAGGGAGACCTGCAGGGCCCGGTGCAACAGATGGCTGGGGGAGCCGTCGAGGGCCGGCACGCCCGAGCCGCCGGCGTCGAGGTCATCTGCATTCTTGTTCTTCGCCATCGGCCCGCTCTCCCCGCGTCAAACCCGACCGCAAGAAAGGATATAGGCCTTGTGCGTCGCTTTGACGACGGAAGGTCCGTGGGCGGCGCAAAGCCGCCGGCCATCTGCTCAGCCAGGGGTCGGCGGCGGGGGCGGCTCGTCGCTCTTGGCGTATTTCATCATCAGCGGCACCTGGGTGAAGGAGAAGACCAGGGTCAGGATCAGAATGCCGGGCATGCGGAACAGCACCCAGACCTCATCGCTCTGGGTGCGCCAGACCACCTCGTTCAACCCCGCCAGGAAGGCGAAGAACAGGCCGTAGCTCAGGGTCAGTTTTCGCCAGGCCACGTCCGGCAGCTGGACGCTGGACCCCATCAGCAGCTTCAGGGGGCTCTTGCCGAAGGCCATCCCGCCCAGCAGGCCGACGGCGAACAGTAGATTCATGATGGTCGGCTTGATCTTCACGAAGGTGGGGTCATTGAAGATCACGGTCAGCGCGCCGAAGAACAGCGCCGCCCCCCCGGAGATGGCCGGCAGAGGTGCGATGCGTCGCTCGAAAATCAGGCCGATCACCAGGGCCACGGCCGAGCCGCCGATGAGCCACTTGGTGGCCTCCACCAGATCGCGGCCCGACAGGAAGAAGCCGACCAGGAAGGTGATCAGGCCCCCGTAGTCGACGACGAAACGGACGGCGCGGCGGGTCTGCGGCGAAAGCCTCATGGGGTGTCCAGTCCGACCAGGGACCTCGCAAAGGCCCGGGGTTCAAAGGGTTGCAGATCATCGACCCCTTCGCCAACCCCGATCAGCTTGATCGGCGAGTCAGACGCCTGGGCCACAGGCACCAGCACCCCGCCACGCGCCGTGCCGTCCAGCTTGGTCATGACGATGCCGGAGACGCCGATCTGGTTGCCGAAGATGTTCTCCTGGGCGAGCGCATTGCGCCCCACCGTGGCGTCCAGCACCAGCAGGGTCTCGTGCGGGGCCTCGGGATCGACCTTTTTCAGCACCCGGTTGATCTTCAGGAGCTCGTCCATCAGCCCCTGCTTGTTCTGCAAGCGGCCGGCGGTGTCGATCAGCAGGACGTCGTAGTTCTCGGCTCGCGCCCGCTCCAGGGCGTCATAGGCCAGGCCCGCGGCGTCCGAGCCCGTGGGCCTCGACATGAAGTCGGCGCCGGCCCGCTGCGCCCACACCGCCAGCTGTTCAACCGCCGCGGCGCGGAAGGTGTCGCCGGCCGCCACCAGCACCTTGGCGCCCTGGCGGGTCAGATCTGTGGCGATCTTGCCCAGCGTCGTGGTCTTGCCCGAGCCGTTGACGCCGATGAACATCACCACATAGGGCTTGGGGCCGCCTAAGGGGTCGAAGGTCCCGCGGCGGACGGCCAGCTCGTCGCCGATAGCCTGGGCCAGGGCCTCCTTGATCTCGGTCTCGTCGGCGGACTTGCCGAAACGGGTCTCGGCGAAACGGGCGGTGATCCGGGCGGCCGAATGGGGGCCCAGATCGGCCTCGATCAGCATCTCCTCCAGCTCGTCCAGCTTGGCCTGGTCGAGGGGCTGCTTGACGAAGCTCGCCACCACGGTTTCCGACATCTGCCGCGACGAGCGCGAGAGGCCGGTGGTCAGCCGCTGAAGCCAGCCCTGTTTTTCCTGCGTCATGGGCCGCTTCTAACGCCGGCGGCGCCCGCCGTCACCTGACCAGTCACCGGGCGCTCGCAGGATCCTCGCCCAGGGGCTAGCATCCGTCCAACCCGCCCGCTGGGAGCTCAAATCATGGAAGATGGCCTGGGCGCGGCCCTTGTCTGGCTGGACTATGCGGCGGTCTTCGTCTTCGGCGCCTCGGGCGCCTTGGCCGCGGCCCGGCGCAAGCACGACATCGTCACCTTTACCTTCTTCGCCGCCGTCACCGGCGTCGGCGGCGGCACCCTGCGTGACCTGCTGATCGACGCCCCGGTCTTCTGGGTGATCGCGCCGGAGTATCTGATCGCGCCCCTGGCCGCGGCCCTGGCCGTCTGGCTGTTCGGGGCCGGCAAGGCGCGGCTGTTCATCCTCACCTGGCTGGATGCGCTGGGCCTGTGCGCCTACGCCGTGGTGGGCGCGGCCAAGGCCCTAGCCTTCGGGGTCCCGGCCGGCGCGGCCGTGGTCATGGGGGTGCTCACCGCCACCTTCGGCGGCGTGCTGCGCGACGTGCTGGCCGAGGAGCCCTCGGTGCTGCTCAAGCGCGAGATCTATGTCTCCGCCGCCCTGGTGGGGGCCGGCGCCTTCGTGATCCTGAACGTGGCGGGCGTCCCCCAGATGCCCGCCGCGCTGGCCGGCTTCGCCATCGGCCTGGCGGTCCGGGCCGGCGCCATCCTCTTCCGCTGGTCCCTGCCCGGCTTCCCGGGGCGGACGACGACGGATGAGTCGGACTGACGCGTCTCGTTCCGGATTATCGTCCGTCCCGAGCCTCCAGGTCGGCGATGAGGTCGCGCATCTCGGCGATCTCCCGCTCCTGCGCCGCGATGATCTCGTCGGCCAGCTCGCGAACCCGGGGGTCGGTGATCTGCGCGCGCTTGCTGGTCATGATGGCGATGGAATGGTGCGGGATCATGGCGGACATGTAGTCGGTGTCGTCCACCGTCGCCTGACCGCGGACCAGCCAGAGCGAACCGGCGAAGACCAGGACCGCGCCGGCGAAGATCGCGATGTTGACCAGCCGGTTCTTGTACATGCTCAGCATGAATCCGAGCATGATCACCGCCATGGTCGCCCCCATCAGCAGGGCCATCCAGGCGCGGGTTTCGCTGAAGAACACGTGCTCGATCGCATAGGTGTTCAGGTACATCAGCCCGTACATCACCAAGGTCGAGGTCACGATCATGGCGGCGAAGCGCCAATAGGACATCTGCATCTGGGTCTCCTTGCGGATGCGGCTGTCGCCGCGGCGCCCTTACGCGCCGCCGCAACCCCGTCGCGGGCGGTCCCCGGGGGCGCCAAGCTCCAGCCTCTGCCAGCCCCTAACGGGGTTGGGCGCAAGATGGTTGCAGATCGGGTTTGGGCCCTTACGCCGCCGCCAGGGCGGGAACGACCGCCTGGGCCTTGCCGCCAGCGTAGCCGGTGATGCGCAAGGGCGTAATCTGACCGACGACGGCCTCACCCTCAAAGACGATCTCGGTGAAGTCCGGGGCGCGGGCGAAGCCGGGGCGCTCGATCAGGGCCTCGACCGTGCGGCCGACCTGGGTCTGAAGGTGGCGGGTCAGCGCCGCTTCGCCCGCCGCCCGCAGGGCCGCGGCGCGGGCCTTGATCACAGCCTTCGGCAGCTGGGGCATCCGGGCGGCCGGCGTGCCGGGCCTGGGGCTGAACGGGAAGACGTGCAGGTAGGACAGCCCCGCTTCCTCAACCAGCTTCAGGGTGTTGGCGAACATCTCGTCCGTCTCGGTGGGGAAGCCGGCGATCAGGTCGGCGCCAAAGGCCACGTCCGGGCGCACGGCGCGGACCTTGGCCACCAGGGCCAGGGCGTCGGCCCGGCTGTGGCGACGCTTCATCCGCTTGAGGATCATGTCGTCCCCGGCCTGCAGGGACAGGTGCAGATAGGGCGCCAGCCGCGGCTCGGCCGCAAACAAGGCCAGCAGATCATCGTCGATCTCGGCCGCATCGATGGACGACAGGCGCAGGCGCGGCAGTTCCGGAACCAGCTTCAGGATCCGCCCGACCAGCTGGCCAAGGCTCGGCTGGCCCGGCAGGTCGGCGCCCCAGCTGGTGACGTCCACGCCGGTCAGCACCACCTCGGCATAGCCTTCAGCGGCCAGGCGGCGGACCTGTTCGACTACCTCGCCGGCCGGCGCCGAGCGGGAATTGCCGCGGCCGAACGGGATGATGCAGAAGGTGCAGCGATGGTCGCAGCCGTTCTGCACCTCCACATAGGCCCGGGCGCGATCCTTCAGGCCATCGATCAGATGGCCGGCGGTCTCGCGCACGCTCATGATGTCGTTGACCCGCACCCGGCCCTCGGCCGGGCGGTCGAGATAGGCGCCGGCCGCGCTCTTCTCCGCATTGCCCAGGACGAGATCGACCTCGTCCATGGCGGCGAATGCGGCCGGATCGATCTGGGCCGCGCAGCCGGTGACGATCACCCGGGCGCCGGGCCGCTCACGGCGGGCCTTGCGGATCGCCTGGCGGGCCTGGCGCACGGCCTCGTTGGTCACCGCGCAGGTGTTGAAGACGATGGCGTCGGAAAGGCCATCCTCAGCGGCCCGGGCGCGGATGACCTCGCTCTCATAGGCGTTCAGCCGGCAGCCAAAGGTGACGATGTCCACGCCGGGCGTGGTCTCCCCGCTCACGGCAGGGTTCCGCTGAAGTCGAGGCTGGCCGGGCCGGTCATGATCACGTGGCCGTCGGCCTCGCGCCACTCGATGGTCAGGTCGCCGCCGTCCAGCTCCAGCCGCGCCTTGCGATCGGTGAGCCCCCGCCGGGCGCAGGCCACCAGCGCCGCGCAGGCGCCGGTGCCGCAGGCCTTCGTAAGGCCCGCCCCGCGCTCCCAGACCCGCAGGCGGATGTGATCGCGCGCCTTGACCTGGGCGAAGCCCACATTGACCCCTTCGGGGAACAGCCGGTGATGCTCGATCATCGGGCCGACTTCGCGCACCGGGGCGGTCTCGATATCGTCCACGAAGAAGACCACGTGCGGATTGCCCATGGAGACGGCGCCCGGCGTATGCAGCAGGGGCGCGTCGATCGGGCCCACCTGCAGCTCGATGCCGCGGGTGTCCATGGGCTCGTCCAGGGGGATGTCGGTCCAGTCGAGGCCGGGCTCGCCCATGTCGACGCTGACCATGTGGTCGCCAGCCCTGCTGGTGCGCAGCAGGCGGCCGCCCACCTCCAGCACGGCGGCGTCGCGGCCTGAGGCCTCCATGACCAGCCAACCGACGCAGCGCGAGCCATTGCCGCAGGCGCCGACCTCTTCGCCATCAGCGTTCCAGAAGCGGACCCGCACATCGGCCTCGCCCACCGCCGGCTCGATGGCGATCAGCTGGTCGCAGCCGATCCCGCCCTCGCGGTCAGCGATGGCGCGCACCTCCTCTGCGCTGGGCGCAAAGGGTTGGCTGCGGGCCTCGACCACGACGAAGTCGTTGCCGAGCCCGTTCATCTTCAGGAACGGACGGCTCATGGCGGCCGACATATAGGGCAGAAGCCTGACCAAATCATCCCGCCTGACGCAGGCGAGGGAAGACAGATCGGCCCCGCCAGTTCTAGGAAAGGGGCATGAACACCCTGCTTCCCCTGCTCTGCGCCGCCCTTCTGATCCCCGCCGCCGCCGTGGCCCAAACCGCGGGGCCGCCGGTGAGCCCCCCGCGGGCCGGCGCGCCCGATCCCTTCCAGTGGCTGGAAGAGGTGGACGGTCCCCGGGCCATGGCCTGGGTGGAAGCGCAGAACGCCAAGGCGCAAGTCAGGCTCGACGGCGATCCCCGCTATGAGGCTCTGCTGGCCGAAGCCCGGGCGATCTTCAGCGCTGAAGACCGGATCGCCACCCCCAGTTTCCGGGCCGGCGGGGTGGACAATCTCTGGCAGGACGACGCCAACCCTCACGGTCTGTGGCGCCATGCGAGCCTGGAGGCCTACGCCGCCGGCGCGCCCGACTGGACGCCGGTGCTGGACATGGACGCCCTGGCGGGGGCCGAGGACCGCAACTGGTTCTTCCATGGCGCGGACTGCCTGAAGCCCGCCCAGACCCTCTGCCTGGTGGAGCTGTCAGATGGGGGCGGCGACGCCGTCGAGATCCGCGAGTTCGACACAAAGACGCGGACCTTTGTCTCCGGCGGCTTCACGTCCCCTGAGGGCAAGCAGAGCGCCGTCTGGCTCGACCCCGACACCCTGCTGGTCGCCCGGGAATGGACGCCGGGCGAGGTCACCGAGTCCGGCTACGCCTATGTCCTGAAGTCGCTCACCCGGGACGGGACGGCCGTCGAGCTCTATCGCGGGGCGCCCAGTGACGTCTCGGTCTCGCCCCTGGTTCTGCGCGGCGAGGACGGTCGGGCGCAGGCGGTGATCGCCCGGCGCGGCCTGACCTTCTACGACAGCGACTATATGCTGCTGGGCGGGCCTGAGCCCGTCCGCCTGAACCTGCCGAAAAAGGCCGAGTATGAGGCCTATGTGAGCGGCCAGGTGGTGTTCTCCCTGCAGGAGGCCCATGGCGACCTGCCGCAGGGCGCCCTGGTGGCCTTCGATCTCACAGCGCTGAAGTCCGATCCGGCCGGCGCCAAGGCCCAGCTGATCTTTGCGCCGGGCCCCCGCCAGGCCATCAAGCAGGTGGGCGCCACAGACAGCCGCCTGGTCGTCGCCATCTTGGAGGACGTGAAGGGCGCCGTGGACGTCTGGCGCTTTGCGGACGGCGCCTGGACCTCCAGCCGCCTCACCCTGCCCGGCGACGCCAACATCTCGCTCACCGACCTGTCGGGCGCCAGCGATCAGCTGTTCCTGAAGATCGAGGGCTTTCTTACGCCCACCAGCCTGTGGCTGGCCGACGCCGCAAGCCTAAGCGCCCGCCAGGTGGCCGCCCTGCCTGACCGGTTCGACGCCTCGACCCATCTGGTGGAGCAGCACTGGGCGACCTCCAGCGACGGCGCCCAGATCCCCTATTTCGTGGTCCGTCCCAAGGGCGCGCCCCTGGATGGCCAGATCCCCACCCTGATGCTGGGCTATGGCGGCTTCGAGATCGCCATGCCGCCCCGCTACATGCCCGAGGCCGGCAAACTGTGGTTCGCCCGGGGCGGCGCCTTCGTGCTGGCCAATATCCGCGGCGGCGGCGAGTTCGGCCCGGCCTGGCACCAGGCGGTGCTGCGGGACAAGCGCCAGCTGGCCTTTGACGACTTCGCCGCCGTCGCCCGCGACCTGACCGCCCGAGGCATCACCTCGCCCCGGCGTCTGGGCATCTATGGCCGCTCCAACGGCGGGGTGCTGACCAGCGTGTCCATGACCCAGCATCCGGAGCTGTGGAACGCCGTGGTGATCGAAAGCCCGCTGATCGACATGCTGCGCTATCACCGCCTGCCGGCCGGGGCCTCCTGGATCGGGGAATATGGCGATCCGGAAGTCGCGGAAGACTACGCCTTCATCGCCCGCTATTCGGCCTATCAAAACCTGAGGGCGGGAGCCGACTACCCGGAGGCCTACATCACCACCAACACCCGCGACGACCGGGTCCATCCCGGCCATGCGCGGAAATTCGCCGCCGCCCTGGAGGCCCTGGGCGCGCCCGTCATCTATTACGAGCCCACCTTCGGCGGTCACGCCAACGACGCCGATCCCCAGCTGAACGCCGCCCGATGGGCTAGGCACTATGTCTATCTGATGCAGCGGTTGATGGACTGAACATCCGCCGCTTGCGGAGCAAGCCCGACCTGAGTAGGTTCCGCGCCTCGCTCAGCGGGCCTGCTTCATCCCAGGCCCCCTTGCTGGCCCTAGGAGAGGTGGCTGAGTGGTCGAAAGCACCGCACTCGAAATGCGGCGTGCCTTTACGGGCACCGTGGGTTCGAATCCCACCCTCTCCGCCACGAGCCGAAAAAGGCTGTTAATTCAATCGCTTTTCTTGGCGCTTGGTCGTGTTGTGTCACAAGTTGTGTCACGCCATCAACATGATCCGCGTCAGGCCAAGATGGTCCGGGTTCGACCGTTGGGGGCGAAGCGGCAGCAGCCGCATTTGCTCCAACGGTTCGCACAATCTGCGAGCGCTGGAGAACGGTAAGGCGTAGCACCCCGTAGCAAGGGTGGGACGAGGCGTTCAGCCGAGCTTGCCCCTTGTTTCGCGCATAGGATGTCGGCGATGCTATGCGCCACGTCACGTTGGGGTGGGGGTTGGCTGATGCCTTGGAATGACGGTCTCGATCCGGGGTCTACTGCATATCAGATTGCCGCGTCCCAGGAGCTGCGCATCCGCGTCCTTGCAGGTCCTGGTGCTGGAAAATCGTTCGCGATGAAGCGTCGGGTCGCGCGGCTGCTCGAGGACGGAAGCCTAAGTGCCGGGCAGGTGCTCGCGGTAACGTTCACGAGGGTGGCAGCGGAAGATTTGCACCGCGAATTGGTCTCGCTCGAAGTACCGAACGCGGAAGACCTTAACGGTCGCACGCTGCATAGCTTGGCCATGGAAATTCTGATGCGCAACCACGTCATGGAGACGCTGGGCCGCACGCCAAGGCCGCTTAACGGGTTTGAGTTGAACCCCTTACTAGAGGACCTCAACCCAGCGTACGGCACGAAACACGAGCGGAGGAAGCTTATCGGTGCCTATGTTGCGGCGTGGTCTAGGCTTCAGCACGAGGTCCCAGGGTATGCAGCCACCGCCGCTGAGCAGGCATTCGCAGATGAATTGACCGACTGGCTGGTTCTCCACCAGGCGATGCACATTGGGGAGGTCATCCCCCACCTCTATCAGTACCTTCGGGACAATCCGGGCGCCCCGGAGAGGGGCGAGTTTCGACACATCCTGATCGATGAGTACCAAGACCTGAACCGCGTCGAACAGGAGGCCCTGGCGCTTCTTGGCGAAGCAGGCGCCGTGTGCGTCATCGGCGACGACGATCAGTCAATTTACAGCTTCAAGCATGCTCACCCTGCTGGGGTTCGCGAGTGGGCTCAGGTCCACAATGCCGAAGATCACGAGATTGGCGAATGTCGCCGTTGTCCGACGACCATCGTTCAGATGGCCAATTCCCTAATCGGCTTCAATCAGGACCGACTACCGCGCCAGATGGCAGAGCGGCCCGAGAATGGCGTGGGACAGGTCGTTATCAGGCAATTCCAGACTGCCGACGACGAGGCCGCCGCTGTCGCAGCAAAGATCGCCCAGTTGATCGAGGATGGGGTCGCTCCGGGTGACATCATCGTGCTCGCGCAACGCGCGGCGTTCGGGACGCCCGTATTTCACCGGCTCCGCGACGCTGGGGTTCCTTGTAAGTCCTACTATGAGGAGTCCGCTCTAGAGACTGAGGCAGCGCAGGAGCGGTTTGCCGTTTTCAAGCTGTTCCTCGACCAAGAGGATCGCGTGTCGCTCCGGTGGCTGCTTGGCTGCAACCACAATCGTTGGCACGCCCCAGCTTACGGGCGGGTCATGGCTCACATGCGCCAATCCGGGCTCTCTCCGTGGGAGACCATGACGCAGCTCGCGAGTGGCACTCTCAGCATCCCGCATACTGCAAGCCTGGTCGCGCGCTTCAACGAGATCGTCCATGAGCTAGATGGCTTGAGCCAAGCGGAAGGGCTCGATGCATTCATCGCGGCCTGGCTTCCCGATCCCGAAGCGGTCTCGTTGCTGCATGAGGCCGTAACCGCTTGCCGCGAGGAGGCTGAAGATGTCGGTCAGCTCTTCGACGGACTGTACGATGCCATCACCGCGCCTGAGGTGCCCCTGGAGGTAGCCGAAGTTCGCGTGATGAGCCTCCACAAGAGTAAGGGCCTGAGTTCTCGCTACGTGTTCATCGTCGGGTGTGTCGAAGGCCTCATTCCTTCGCGCCCAGAAGCGGGCACGCCCCAGGACATCGTCCGGGCCAAGCTCGAAGAGGATCGTCGCCTATTCTACGTTGGGCTAACGAGGGTGAAGGCATCACCGGAGGCTGGGCGCCCGGGCTACCTTGCGATCACCTATCCCATGAGGATGCCCGCTGCTGAAGCGTTCCGGAGCCAAATCGCCGCAGTGTCTACCCAAGGCAATGTGGCGGTCCTCAGGGCAAGTAGGTTCCTTGCGCAGCTAGGACCTACGGCCCCCGCGCCGGCCGTGGGAGAGCTGTAGGGACCCGCTGGCGGCCCCGGGCGGCCGCGCCCTACCAGGCCTCCCCGCCGCGTCCGCCAGCGACGCTCCCTGAGTCTTGGCGACCCCTTCCGATTTCCGTCAAGCTAGGTGTACGCGATAACCTCGGCGTCCGGGTATAGGCGGGCGGTCTCTTTGTAGAGGATCACGTATCCGAGCAGCTTAGTTGCCTGCCAGCCGGGAGGGAGCTGGCTCACCAAATCTCGGATGGCGGTTCTAAGGCTCATGGGCTGGGTGTTACAATTCACAGCCTGATTTTCGAGATCGGCATGCAGGCGCTTGCCACCACCGGGCCGCTGAACGCGCACGGTGTAAGGTACCGCCTTGGAAGTCGGGACACACACTACTTTCCACGCGATAGTGGCGCATGCCTAGACGCTGGAGCCCGCCTCCCATGCTGACCCCCACCGAACAGCCCGGCGCCGGCCCCTCCGCTGAAGTCTCGACCACCGCCGCGGCCTCGCTGGCCCAGGTCTGGGCGGTGTTCGTGCCCATCGACCTCGCGCAGGTCTTTCCGAGGGGCTCCGGCCCGATCCCCGCCGTGGTGGGGACCAGCGATCAGACGGGGCCTTGGGATGTGGTGGGGAGCGCGCGGCGGGTGCGGCTGGCCGATGGGACGTCGGTGCGCGAGGCGATCCTGGCCAGCGCGCCCTGCGACGGGGCGCCGCCCAGCGGGGGCCGCGCCCGGTTCGCCTATCGGGTGGACGGGTTCACCGGACCCCTGGCGGCCCTGACCACGGCGGCCTTTGGCGAATGGACCTTTGTCGAGACCGCGCCGGACCGGACGGAGATCACCTGGCGCTACGCCTTCACCCCCCGCTCGGCCCTGATGGCCGCGCCGCTGTCGGCGCTGATCGCGCTCTTCTGGCGGACCTATATGCGCCGGGGGATCGAGAATGTGCGGCGCCTGGCGGAGGCGGGCTGAGGCTTCCCCAACTTGCCCCCGTCGCCCTCGGACTTGATCCGAGGGCCCATGCGCACTGACCTGCGTCGGTGTTCATGGATGGCCCGGTCGAGCCGGGCCATGACGGTGGAGAGGTGTGGGCGGAAGAAGGCTCTCTAAGCTTTGCGATAGCCGATAAGGCCGAAGGCCGCGCCCTGGGGATCCAGGCAGTTCATGGAGAATTCGCCGCCGGGAATCTCGTCGGGGCCCTGGACCACCTGGCCGCCGCCGGCCTCCACCGCAGCCTTGGCCACGTCGATGTCGGGCACGCGGAAATAGGCGGTCCAGGCCGGCGCCTCGGCGGGCATGACCGCGCCGATCAGGCCCCCGTGGCGGATGAATTCGTAGCGGCCCAGGGGGCCCATATCCATGTCGCCGTCCTGAACCCAGCCGAACATCTCCCCATAGAAGGCCCAGGCGCCGGCCGGGTCGGGGGTGTGCAGCTCGTTCCACGCGGCGTGGCCGACCCGCGGCCGGTCAGAGGCGAAGGCCAGGCTGATTTCGGAAGATGCCGGCTTCATCACATAGAACGGCGCCCCTTGCGGGTCGGCGACCATGGCCATGCGGCCGACCATGGGGACGTCCATGGCCGCCATCTGCACCGCGCCGCCTTTTTGGGTGATCGCGTCCACGGCGGCGTCCACATCGTCCACCGCCAGATAGGAGAGCCAGACCGGCCTCGCCCCATGCTCGGCCATCTCCGGGGTGATTTCCATCAGGCCGGCCACGTCGTGCTCCGGCGCGCTGATGATGCGGTAATCCATGTCGGCCTGGCCGGAACCCGCGAAGGTCCAGGGCAGCACCCGGCCATAGAAGGCCTGGGCGGCGGCCGCGTCCGTGGTCAGCAGCTCATACCAGATGAAGTCGCCGGCCTTGTTCGCGGTGGGCGCCTCCAGGGTCACCACCGGGGTGAAGCCGCCATAGATCATGCGGGCGCCGTCAAACGGCATGGGATTGATCTCAGGGTTCATTCGCGGGTCGGTGGCCATCATTTCTTCCATCCGCCCCATGGCCGCGTCGCGGGTCGCCTTGTCCGGCCATTCGATCCAGGAGAAGACCACCGTCTCCTCAGGCGTCGCCTGCACCGCGCGGCGGAAATCGGTCTGCTTGCCCTCGGGCACCTCGTCGCCCCAGCACTCCAGGATGCGCAGGGCGCCGAGCTCCATGAAGACGCTGTTTCCGGTCAGGGCGTGGTCGATGAATTTCTGGCGGTTGGCCGTGGGGACCGCGATCACGAAGCCGTCGATATAGGTCATGGTCTAGCTCCTGGGTCAGTGCAGGCCAGCCGTCACGCCGCCCGAATGGGCCTAGGACGGGGCAGGCGAGCGTCAGCCGACACTCAACCCGAACTTTTTCCGTTTTACGACGGGGGCGGCGGCCTGATCAGGCTCTGACGGCCGCCAGATAGGCGCGCGGGTCCTTGGCCGCGGACCCGTGGCGGTCGCGCTCGATGATCGTAAAGCCTGCGGCGGTCAGATCGCCCTCCAGTTCATTGGCGTCGAACGTCGCCACGTGGGGCGCCTTGCCGAGCGCTTGCATGAGCGGGATCGCCGCCCGGATGAGGGGGTTCATCTCCTTCAGCAACGGCGTCTTGGAGATGAAGAGGCCGCCGGGCTTCAGCAGGCGGTGAGCGCCCTCCAGGGCCGCCCGGCGGTCATCGATCAAGTGGAGCAGGTTGAAGGCCAGCACCACGTCGAAATGGCCCTCCGGCCAGGGGGCGGCCTCGGCGGTGGAGACCTCGAAGGTCAGCTGGGGCAGGCCGGCGCCGTCGGCCTTTTCCCGGGCGATGGCGATCATCTCGGCCGAGACGTCGCTGGCGACATATTGCGCGACCCCTGAGGCCAACCGGAGCGCCGTGGTTCCCGTGCCGCAGCCCAGCTCGAGCACCCGATGTTCCGGCCCCAGACGCCGGGCCACAGCCTCCAGGGTCCGCTCATAGCCGGCCATGTCGCCGATAGGGTCACGGGCGTACTTGCGGGCGATCTTGTCCCAGAAACGGGCGTCGCGATCGTTGGGGGCGGCGGCGGGCATCGGGCGTCCTTAATTCACGTCTTCTGCGCCCACATCTAGCATATGCGTTGAAGCTTAGAATTGCCGCGCAAGGCACAACTCATATACGTAAACGCATGACGCCCCTGGACTGGAACCGCGCCCGCGCCTTCGTCGCCACCGCCGAGGCCGGCTCCCTGACCGCCGCCGCCCGGCTTCTGGGCCTGACCCAGCCGACCCTGTCCCGGCAGATCGCCGCCCTGGAGACCGAGCTGGGCGTCGCGCTCTTTGAGCGGGTGGGCAAGAGCCTTGTCCTGACCGCGACCGGCGCAGAGCTGTTGGAGCATGGCCGGACCATGGGCGAGGCCGCTGCGGCCATGGCGGTCGCGGCGTCCGGCCGCTCGCTCGCCATAGCCGGGCGGGTCAGCATCTCGGCGGCCGACACCTACGCCGCCCATGTCCTGCCTGCGGTGATCGCCCGCATCCGCGAAGCCGCGCCGCAGATCAAGATCGTCGTCATCTCGAGCAATACGCTGAGCGACCTGCGCCGGCGTGAGGCCGACATCGCCATCCGCCATGTGCGGCCCAGTGAAGACGGGCTGATCGGCCGGCTGATCGGCGAGAGCGCGGCGCACCTCTACGCCTCCCGCGACTGGATCGCGCGCAAGGGCTGGCCGGCCTCGGTCGGGGACATCGCCGCTGAGGACCTCATCGCCTATGAGGACACTGACCAGTTCGCCGCCCTCATGCGGGGCATTGGCCTTCAGGTGAGTCCCGATGACTTCCGGCTGGTGTCCGAGAATTCGGTCGTCGTCTGGGAGATGGTCAAGCAGGGCCTGGGGGTCTGCGTCATGAGCCGGGAGATCGCCCGCGGGACGCCAGACATTGTCGACCTGTTCCCCGCGGCCCCGCCGGTGAGGTTTCCCGTCTGGCTGGTCACCCACCGGGAACTGCGTACCAGCCGACGGATCCGGCTGGTCTATGACATCCTCGCCGAGGCGCTGACGGAGCTCATCGGCGGGGGCGAGGCCCCGCGCCCAGAGGCTTAGCGCGCCCGGCCTGCCTCCCGCTCCAGGAGCTGGCGCATCAGGTCGAGTTGTTCCTGCTGGCGGGCCAGGATCGCTTCGATCTGCTGGACCCGCAGGTGGTCGAGCTTGTCGTGCAGGGCCATGATCTCGATCTCGGCCTTGAGGTTCACCTCATAGTCGTGGGCGGCGTTGATCCGATCCTTCGCCGCCTGCCGGTTCTGGCTCATCATGATGAAGGGCGCCTGGATGGCCGCCAGCATGGAGAGCAGCAGGTTCAGGAAGATGAAGGGGAAGGGGTCGAACGCCCCCCGTCCCAGGGTCAGGTTCAGCAGGGTCCAGGCGCTGAGGAAGGCGGCGAAGGCCAGGATGAAGGTCCAGGAGCCCCCCACCGCCGCCACCCTGTCGGCCAGGCGCTGTCCGAAGGTCTGTTCGTCTGCGAAGGTCTCATTGACGTCGCGGCTCACCGGGCTGCGGTCCACCGTGGTGGCCAGGACCCGACGTTCGGCCGCATCGAGATCGGCCTCAGCCTTGCCGAACCATCGCCGGGACGCCTTGCCCAGACCGCCGCCCGGATCGCTCATCGGATGATCCTCGCCTGAACCTGCGTCCCTGTGGGCGGTTGCAACCGCCGCCGGATGCGGGGGCTTTGATCCTGGACAAGGACGCGCGAGAGTCGAGGGCCGATAGAGCGCCGGCCGCCCGCAGCGGCCGCGAGGCGCGACGTTCGAAAGGGCAGGACCATGATCGAGGCGGTGAGATACGGCTTCGCCAACTACATGAACTTCGACGGACGCACGGATCGCGCCACCTTCTGGTGGTGGGTTCTGGCGGTCTTCCTGGCAGCCATCGCGGCGAGCATACTGGACGACGGCCTGGCCTCGGGCGGCGTCGAGCCCTTCACCCTGCTGCTGACGCTTGGCCTGTTCCTCCCTCATCTGGGCATGGCCATTCGCCGGTTGCACGACACGGGGCGGAGCGGGTGGTGGGTCCTCATCGGCCTCATCCCGCTCATCGGCCTGTTGGTGCTGATTTTCTTCTATGTTCAGCCGAGTAATCCGGACGGCGAGAAATACGACCCCCCGGGCCCCTCGCCCATGCCGCCTGAGCCGCCCCCCGCCGGCTGACGGGTAGGACCTCAGGCGATGACCCGCCAGGTCATTGGCCCTGTCGTGCGGGCGGGCCAGACTGCCCCCGTTGAGAGCGAGGGGCGACAGCGATGAGCGGGTTCTGGCGACGGTGGATGGCGGCGTGGCGCCTGTCGGTGGCGGGGTTTGGCCTCGTCCTGTCCGGAGCCGCCTTTGAGGCGACCAGCGGGCCAGTGCGGATGATCTTCGCCCTGGTGGGCGAGGCATTGCCCGCGGAGATGGGCGAGCCATTGCGGTTCTCCATCGCCCTGATGGGGGCGGTGACGCTGGGCTGGTGGCTGACCCTGGAGGCGGCCTTCAAGGCCATCGACCTGCTGGGCGACCGGGCCACGCCAGTGTGGCGCGGAGTGACGGTGTCGGTGGTCGGCTGGTACGTGATCGACGGCGCCCTGTCGGCGGCCACCGGCTACGCCCTCAACATCCTTCCCAACACCCTGTTGCTGGTTGGATACCTGATCCCGGTCTTGGCGGCCGGGGTGATGCGTCGCCGCTGAAGGGGCCCCAGCGCCTGGATCGGTGGGCGTCGGGCGCCTAAGTCCCGTCCATGAGCCTGTCCTTTCCGCCGAAACTGGCCCTGGCCCTGGTCCTGGCCGGGGCCTTCGCCGTCGCCTGTTCGCCCGCCCCTGACGCCAAACCCGCCCAGGCCCAGACTGCCGCCCCGCCGGTTCAGACCGAGGGGTTGGACCCGGCCGCCATGGCCGCGGTCGTTGAGCAGGCCCGCGCCCTGCCCAATCTGCACGCCGTGATCGTCGCCCGGGATGGGGAGGTGCTGGCCGAGCACCGTCTGCGGGGCGCCGGCCTCGGCCAGCCGGTGAACATCAAGTCAGCGTCCAAGACCGTGCTCTCGGCCCTGGTGGGGATCGCCATCGACCGGGGGGTGCTGAGCGGGACCGACCAGAAGATCGCCCCCCTGCTGGCGAGCGACCTGCCCACGGGCGGAGATCCCCGGCTGCAGGAGATCGAGGTCGGCCATCTGCTGTCGATGCAGGCGGGCCTGGGGCGCACCTCGGGCCAATATTACGGCGCCTGGGTGACCAGCCCCAACTGGGTGCGGCATGCGCTGGCCCGGCCCTTCGACGACGATCCGGGGGGCCGGATGATCTATTCGACCGGGACCTCGCACCTGATGTCGGCGACTCTGACCCGGGCGGCCGGAGCCAGCACCCACAGCCTCGCCCGCGACTGGCTCGCCGCGCCGCTCGGCGTCACCATTCCACCCTGGCTGCGGGACCCGCAGGGGATCTATTTCGGCGGCAACGACATGATGATGTCGCCGCGGGACCTGCTGCGGTTCGGCGAGCTCTATCGCCTGGGCGGCGAGATCGAGGGGCGGCGCATCCTGCCTGCCGCCTGGATCGAGGAGAGCTGGACGCCGCGCACCCGCTCGCCCTGGAGCGGCCACGCCTATGGCTATGGCTGGTTCAGCAAGGAGACCCTGGGTCACCCCGTGCATTTCGCCTGGGGCTATGGCGGCCAGATGCTGTTCGTGGTCCCCAGCCTGGACCTCACCGTGGTGATGATCTCCGACCCCTCGCCCCGCCCGCGGGAGGAGAGCCATGTGAGCGAGCTGCACGCCCTGCTGGACGACGGGATCATTCCCGCCGCCATCGCCGGCGCGCCTGATCCCTCAGGGCAGCCGTGACACCGTTTCCAGCACCACCGCGGTGGGCGGCCGGTTGCGATAGCCCTCCTCTGCCAGCTTGGCCTGCACCACGCCGTCCCGGGACAGGATGAAGATGGCCGGCTGCGGCACGCCATGGGCCATGTGGCCGGCGGGATACTGAGGGTCGCGGATCCCATAGGCGTCGATGGTCGCCGACTTGGGATCCGAAAGCAGGGGATAGCCGATGTCCCGTCGGGCGGCGAACTGGGCCAGCACCTCGGGGCTGTCATAGGAGAGCGCGGCCAGGCCGTAGCCCTTGGCCTTCAGCGCCTCCTGCGCCCCCCGCAGGTCGATCAGCTGGGCCTGGCAGAAGGGGCACCAGCGGGCCGAGCGCACAAAGACCAGCACCAGGCCCCGCGGGCCGGCCAGGTCCTTCATGCTCGCGGGCGAGCCGGCGGCGTCGGTGGCGGTCAGGGCGGGAGCCTTCGTTCCCACCGCGGGGCCGATGTCGATCGGCGCGGCCAGGGCGGCGGGCGACATCAGAACAGCCGCCGCGGCGGCCAGGGCGAAGACAAGCGATCTCATGGGATATCCCTCCAGTTCGCCTAGGACTTCGCCCCGCCCACGGCGGAGGTTACAGCCTCCGGCCTCAGCTCTTAAGCAGGGACAGGCAGCGGCCGACGGCCTGGCCATTGGCCTCGGCGGTCTTGAGCTTCAACTTGCCGCCCATGACCAGGCCGCGCAGGTGCTTGCGCATCAGCTTTTCGATGTCGGAATCGGCCTGCACATGGGGCGCGACGGTCTGGTGCATCAGCTTGCCCTCGGGCGAGAGCGCAGCGGCGCACTTGTCGGCGGCCGGATTGGCCAGGGCTGAGGCGGCGCTGAGGCTGGCCACGGTCAGGGTGGCGGCCATCAGGGCGCGAAGGCTGTTGCGGGTCATGGGAGGGTCCTTGGCGGGGCGTGAGGAGATTGTGGCGTTCACGCTGCCAAAGGTCTTGGGCGCAATCAAGGCGCCGAAATCACTGGCGCGATCCTCACCGACACCGCCATGCCCAGGGCGTCGGCGGCGGACCCGGCGTAGCTGCCGGCCACTGGCATGATTTGGCCGTTGCTGCGCCCCACCGCCAGGGGGATGAGCCCTGCGGCCCCGATCCGGTTGTGGGTGGGGTCGAAGGTAATCCAGCCGGCGCCGGGCAGATAGACCTCGGCCCAGGCGTGGGTGGTGTCGGCCTGACGATCGGTCTGGTCGGGATCAAACAGGTAGCCGCTGACCGCCCGGGCGCCCAGGCCCAGCTGGCGGACGGCTTCGATGAACAGGGCCGCCAGATCGCGGCAGGATCCGCTGGCCAGGCGCAGGGTTTCGCCGGCGCTCTGCACGCCCTCTTCGTCCCGCACCCGGTAGGTCGCCGCAGCCAGCACGCCGGCGTTGAGGTCCTTCAGCAGGGACAGGGTGTCCGTCGCAGGCCCGGCCACGAAACCATGCGCCCAGCGGGCCACCTCGGGATCGGGCTGGGGCAAGCGAAGGGCGCCCAGATCGGCGGCCTCATCGTCGCTATAGGCGAAGGGATAGGTCTGGGCGGCCGGCGTGATCGGAAACACCGGCCAGGCTTGGGCCCGGGAGGCCACGGTCAGGCGGCTCTCGATGACCAGGCTTTCGGACGGCAGGGCGAAACGCGCCACCGCGCACAGGTTGCCGAACACATCCTGGCTCCAGGTGACGTCGGCGGTCGGCGCGCAGCTGAGCTGGAAGTCCAGCACACTGAGCTCATGGCTGTCCCGGGTCCGCAACATCAGCCGATGCGGATGCAGGGCCACGGGCCGGACGAACCGGTAGGTGGTCTGGTGGACGATCTCGAAGGTCGAAGGCGCCACGCCGGTAGAGGCCTTGATCAACGCTTGGCGGGTCGGGCGCCGGCCTGGTCGAGGAAGGAGCGCGGGGCGGCTTCCGGCTTGGCGGCGGCCGCCTGCTTGGGCTTGCGGACTTCCTTGTTGGACTTTTTCTGGCCCTTGGCCATGGCGGTCTCCGGAGCGGCGGGCGCCGCCATGAGGGAAGGAATGAGGCTCAGACCAAGGTCACCGTGAGCCGCCGATGGGGGGTGGAGCCGGAGCCACTGGGCCTCAGCGCGCCCGCAGGCCGAGCAGGGAGAAGGCCAGGGGGGCCAGGATGGCGCTGACAACGCAGAGCGCCGACACAATGAGAAGGGGGGACATAAGAAACCTGGATCGCGCCGCATCGGAGGGGATCGACCGCTTGAGACGCGGCTCACGCCCGATGACGCGACCTCTTAGATGGGGTGGCGGAGGCGAAATAGCCAGGGGCCGTCGAGACGACTTGGCTTGCCGCCCCATCCGTGGTCCGAAGGCCTTTGATGTCCCCGCCGCCAAAATCCCCTGAACAGCCCGGCGCCCCAGGCGGCCCGGAGTCCCGCGCCCCGGCCGGCTGGGTGGTCGCCGTCCTGCTGGAGCCCGGCCGCGATCCCGAGCAGGGCCGGCGCTATTTCGCCATCGGTCGGGCCGACCGGGCCCAGGCCGAATGGGTGGCGGTGGATATGGCCATCAGCCTGGGCCTGAGGGTCGCCGCCAGCCCGGCGGGCGGCGAAGAGCCCGTCCAGGCGCTTGTCCCCCTCTCACCAGTGCGGATGCGGGCGCTGGGCCTGGCCAGCGGCGAGCGGCGCGACCTGGGCGACCGTCGTCCCCGCCGGTGGCTCACCGCCTGATCGACCGGTGGCGCCGCCCGGGGGCCGTGTTAAATCAAGCGCTCAACCCCAAACCCCAGAGGCGCCATGGCCGGCAGAGACAAGCTCATCCATCCCACGGCGATCATGTCCCGGGCCTTCTATGGGGTGACCGACCTGGCGCCGATTCAGGCCGCCGTCGACGGTATCGCCGAGGTCATGGCCGAGCCCCGGGGCCTGTTCGTCGGCGACAACCTGATCACCCTGGCCAAGCGGCTCGGCTTTCTGGAGGACAAGATCCTCATGGAGGCCTTTCTCCGCAACGCCGAGACGGTGGCCGAGCGCGGGGCCCTGTGGCGCATCGTGACCCTAGTCTGGGCGGCGCGCTCGGCCCTGCGGGTGGAGGGCGATTTCGTCGAATGTGGTTGCTACAAGGGCAATTCCGCGAGGATCGTCTCAGAGGTGGTGAACTTCGGCAACCTGCCCCGCCACTACTATCTCTACGACCTGTTCCAACACGACGAGTCGATGCCCCATCACTCCATGCTCGAGCATAGCGAGACCCTGGTCGATCAGGTCCGGGCGCGGTTCTCCGACATGTCCAATGTCACCATCACCCAGGGGCGGGTGCCCGACAGTCTGGCGGTGGCGGCGCCGGAAAAGATCGCCTTCATGCACCTGGACCTGAACAACGCCGCCGCCGAGATCGGCGCGCTGGAGGTGCTGTTCGACCGCATCTCGCCCGGCGGGGTCCTGATCCTCGATGACTTCGGCTGGATGGCCTATCAGGACCAGATGATCGCCGAGGTGCAGTGGATGCTGGCCCGCGGCTACCGGGTCCTGGAATTGCCCACCGGCCAGGGTCTGGTGATCAAGTAGCGGCCCAGTCGGCCCAGGAGATGTCGCGGCCGGGATAGGCGACGGCGCCGAACGGCCAGTCGGCGGCGATCCAGTCTCGAAAGGCGGTGAACAGGGCCTCGTCGAGGTGCGCCGCCGAGGTGCGGACCCAGCAATAGGCCTTGGCCTCATATCCGGCCCACTCGGCGGGGTAGATATAGGCGCAGCCCAGGCACGCCCCCTCGCCGCCGCCCGCCTGAGGGGCCATGACCGTATAGGCGAAGGACCGCCGACGATCGAACTCCCCCTGGTGCCAACCCAGATCCACCAGATCTTCCTCGAGGGTCATGTCGGCCGCGGGCCAGTCGGCCCCGGGTCCGAAGACGCCGACCAGCCGCTCGCGGCTGCTCATCACCGCGTCATAGTCCTTGATCAGGTCATGGATGGTCAGGGGCCGCAGGATGAAGTCGGCGGTGCGAAATCCCTGCGGGATAGCGAAGTTGGCGGGCACGAACGGCATTGGAGTCCCTCTGAGGCGCCCCACCGTGACCGGCGGCGGCGCAGGGGGGCAAGGCCTGATCGGCCTTATGGGCCCCGCGCTGGCCAACCGCCCTGGACCCGGGCGGTCGGCGGGCTAGACTGCCTGGTCACCGGCCCGTCCATGGGCCGTTCAGGGGGAAAGACGTCCATGCTGCGGTCCATCGCGCTCGCCCTTGCCAGCCTCTGCCTGCTGGCGCCGGCCCAGGCCCAGGCGGCCCAGACCTATATCCACGCCGGCGCCCTGCTCGATCAGCCGGGCCAGGCGCCGCGGGGCGCCTCGACCCTGGTCGTCGAGGACGGCAAGGTGCTTCAGGTCATGGACGGCCATCAGGCCGCGCCGGCCGGGGCGCGGCTGATCGACCTGTCGGACCAGTTCGTCCTGCCGGGTCTGATCGACGCCCACGTCCATATCTTCTCCGACGACGACAAGGTCGCCTCACGTCTGGAGGCCATGAACCGCGACGCCGAGGACCGCTTCGTCATCGGCCTGGACAACGCCCGGCGGACCCTGGCGGCGGGCTTCACCACCATCCGCGACCTGGGCTCAGATCCCCCGGCCATCACCGCCCTGCGCGACGCCATCGAGAAGGGCCTGGTGGAGGGTCCGACCATTGTGAACGCCGGGCGCATGATCTCCATCAGCGGCGGCCACGGGGACGGCGCCAACGGCCTGGCCCGCGACTATGCGGAGTTGGAGCGCGAGCATGCGGTCAACACCTGCGACGGGCCTGAAGACTGCCGTCGGGCGGTGCGGATCCAGGTGTCCCAGGGCGCCCAGGTGATCAAGTTCGCCGCCACCGGCGGGGTGCTCTCCAACGTGGCGGGCGGCTTGGGCCGCCAGATGTTCGATGACGAGATGAAAGCCATCGTCGAGACCGCCCACGCCTTTGGCCGCAAGGCCACGGCTCACGCCCACGGCAAGGACGGCATCATGGCCGCCCTGCGCGCCGGCGTGGATTCGGTGGAGCACGCCACCTTCACCGATCCCGAAAGCCTCGCCCTCTTCCGGCAGACCGGCGCCTATCTGGTGCCCACCATGATCGCGCCAGACGCCGCCGTGAAGCAGGCCCGCGCCGGCGAACGCCCGCCAGCCGTGCTCGCCAAGGCCGAGGAGGCCGCCCGCATCGCGTTCGCCGAACACATCGACCAGTTCGCCGCCCCGGGGGTGAAGATCGCCTTTGGCACCGACACCGGCGTCTCGGCCCACGGGGACAATGCGACGGAGTTCAAGATGATGGTCGACGCCGGCATGGCCCCGGCCAGGGCCATCCACACCGCCACGGTGGACGCAGCCGATCTGCTCGGCCTGTCGTTCAGCCTGGGGACCCTGGAGCCGGGCAAGTCAGCCGACATCATCGCCGTGGCGCAGAGCCCCCTGGAGGACGTCACCGAGCTTGAGCGGGTGCGGTTCGTCATGCGCCGCGGCGTCGTGCACAAGCTGGACGGCGCCCGCCAGCCCTGGCCCGCCGACTAAAGCGAGAAGCGCCCGGTGTCGAAGAAGGCTTCCAGGGCCGCCTCATAGGGAGCGGTCTCGATGCCGGCGGCCGCCAGCCAGTCGGGATTGGACAGGGTGCTGGCGTAGCGCTCGCCGGAATCGCACAGCAGCGTGACCACCGAACCGGCCTGCCCCTTGGCGGCCATGGCCTCGATCACCTGAGCGCAGGCCCACAGATTGGTGCCCGTCGAGCCGCCGCAGGACCGCCCAAGCCGGCGGCTGGCCACCCGGGCGCCGGCGATGCTGGCCGCATCGGGCACGGCGATGGCCCGGTCGATCAGCTCGGGATTGAAGGACGGTTCGCAGCGGGCCCGGCCGATGCCCTCAATGATGGAGCCTTGCGCCGCGCTGGTGGTCACCGCCCGATCCGCCACATGGCGGTGGAACACCGAGGCTTCGGGGTCGGCCAGGCACAGGCAGGTGGGCGCGCGGTTGTAGCGGATGAACCGGCCGAGCGTCGCCGTGGTGCCGCCGGTGCCGGCCCCAGCCACGATCCAGGCAGGCACCGGGTGCGGCTCCTGGCCCAGCTGGCTGAAGATCGACTGGGCGATGTTGTTGTTGCCCCGCCAGTCGGTAGCCCGCTCGGCATAGGTGAACTGGTCCATGTAGTGGCCCCCGAGATCGGCGGCCAGGTGGGCGCTCTGCGCATAGACCTCTTGGGCGGCGGCGACGAAATGGGTCTCGCCCCCGTGGAATTCGATCTGCGCCACCTTCTCGGCCGAGGTGGACCTGGGCATCACCGCGATGAACCGCAGGCCCAGCAGCCGGGCGAAATAGGCCTCGGACACCGCCGTCGATCCGCTGGAGGCCTCGATGATCGGCGTCTTGGGCCCAATCCAGCCGTTGCACAGGGCGTAGAGGAACAGCGATCGGGCCAGCCGGTGCTTCAGGCTGCCGGTGGGATGGGTGGACTCGTCCTTGAAATAGAGGTCCACCGCCCCGGCCAAGGGCGCGCGCAGCAGGTGGGTGTCGGCCGAGCGGTTGAAGTCGGCCTCAATGGTCTGGACGGCCCGGTCGATCCAGGCGCGGTCACGGCAGAGGGTGGTCAAGGGCGGCTCCAGGCTCAGGGCTGAACACCCCGGACATGACCCATTCATGCGCGCCCGGCTAGAGCTGGCGGTCACCGGGGCGAAGCCGCCGCCTGCCGGAACGAAGCCCAAGCCTGGCCGTTAGCCGGCGCCTGGGCCCCAGGCGAGGCCGCCGCCCTATTGACGCCGCGGACAGCCCATAGACTGTTCGCTGAACCCAAGGAGCCGATTTGATGATCCGCACCCCAGACCTCAGTCGCCGGACCCTGGCGCTCGGCCTTGCGGCTGCGCCCTTCGCCGGCCTGCTGGCCGCCGGCCCCGCGGCCGCCGCCCTGCCCGCCGCCGACCAGGCCCTGGTGAACAAGGCCGTGGCCTATCTGGAAGGCCTCACCCAGGCTAAGGGGACCTTCGTGCAGACCGACCCCCGGGGGGTGACCACCCAGGGCGAAATCTTCCTCAAGCGCCCGGGCAAGGCCCGCTTCGCCTACGCCGCCCCCTCCGGCCTGCTGGTGGTCTCGGACGGCAGCCTCGTTTCGGTGGCCAATTCCAAGCTGAAGACGTTTGAGTCCTACCCCTTGGGCGCCACGCCCCTGTCCCTGTTCCTGGCCAAGCAGATCCGCCTGGACCGGGGGGTGCAGGTGACCCGGGTTAACCGGCTGGCCGACGGCTTCTCGATCACCGCCCGCGACGGCAAGAAGGAGGCCGAGGGTCAGATCACCCTGACCTTCTCGGACGCCCCCATGCAGCTGGTGGGCTGGACCATCACCGACCCCCAGGGGCAGGGCACCCGCGTGCGCCTGACCCGGCTGGAGAAGGTGTCGAGCCTGGACGACAGCCTGTTCGTCCTGAAGGATCCGCGGAACCTCCGTCCCGGCCGAGCCCGAATGTGACAATCGCACAACAGGCAAGAATCATCGTGATTCTCGCTTGACTTTTATCAGCCTCGTGGCAAATATGACACGCATCGCTGATGCAGGGCCGAGGCCCAGCGGCAGCGCCGTGCCGGAACCTATCCCCTCCCGGCGGCGGCATGAGAGACGAATGACTTGGCGCCCGGGGTTCTCCAGTCCCCGGGCGTTTTCTTATGCGGTGATCTGGCTTAAGCCCGCCCCATGCGCCTTCGTATCGCCTCCTGGAACATCAACTCCGTCCGCCTGCGCGCTGAGCAGGTCGCCCGCTTTGTCGACGAACAGGCGCCCGACGTCCTGTGCCTGCAGGAGATCAAGTGTCAGGAGGCCGAGTTCCCCCGCGAGGCCTTCGCCGCCATGGGCCTGCCGCATGTGAAGATCGCCGGCCAGAAGGGCTGGCACGGGGTGGCCATCGCCTCGCGCCTGCCCATCGAGGACGCGCCGGTCCTGAACGTCTGCCGTGAGGGCCACGCCCGCTGCGTCTCGGCCAGGGTGGCCGGGGTGGAGATTCAGAACTTCTATGTGCCGGCCGGCGGCGATACGCCCGACCGGGCGCTCAATCCCAAGTTCGACCACAAGCTCGACTTCTTCGAGAGTCTGACCGCCGAGATGGGCCGCCGCGATCCCAAAGCGCCCCTGGCCATCGTCGGCGACCTGAATGTCGCGCCGGGCGAATTCGATGTCTGGAGCCACAGGCAGATGTCGCGCATCGTCAGCCACACGCCGGTCGAGGTGGCGGCCATGGAGGCCCTGAAGAAGTCCCTGGGCTTCATCGACCTGCCGCGGGCCGCGACGCCGGAGCCGGAGAAGCTGTTTTCCTGGTGGAGCTATCGGTCGGCCGATTTTCGCAAGTCCAACCGCGGCCTGCGCCTGGACCACATCTGGGTCTCGCCGGGCCTGCGCGAGGCCGCCTTCCGCACCGGCGCGGCCTCGTCCCGCGTGCATGACGACGTCCGCGAATGGGAACGCCCCAGCGACCACGCCCCGGTCACCGCCGACCTGGGACTTTAGAGGCCTAGCAAGCCACCGCGAGAACGTGGCCAGCTTCCGCATAGTCGAGCGCCCGACGATCCCGCGTCATCAGCCTGAGACCCAGCTGACGGGCGGTTGCGATGATGATGCGATCAGCCGGGTCGCGAGGCGGTTCCCCCGGCAAGGCGCTGGCATGCAACAGGATGTCTGGAGACAGGTCGCAGACCGTCAACCGCATCATCTCACAGGCGCGTCTCCACCACCGATCAGCGGGGCTGGTGATACTCAACCGTCCGCGAGATTCGAGCATGCCGATCTCCCAGGCGCTCATGGGAGACACCCGGGGGGCAAGGCCCGCCCGCCAGGTCTCGTCAAGGGTCGCGCGCGCCTCGTTGCTGACGGGCTCCCCATTGCCGAGCCAGAGCAATGCGCAGGTGTCGAGCAGGACCGGGGCGCTCACCCTTCCGCGCCCCACTCCGGGTCAGCAGGTGCGGTCAGATCAATGGCTGCGGCGTATCGAATTGTGCCCCTCATCGCCCCATAGCCGGGATAGCGATCCATTCCGCCGGGGCCAGATGTCGCCTCTGCGCGCTTGGCCCGTCGGAAGGTCAGCCGCTCAGCCGACGTGTCGACCTGTTCGGTCACAAATCCAGCCTCAAGCCAGACCCGGGTCATGGGATTGTTGGTTGGGCTGTTGCTCCACCAGGCGGGATAGCGCTTCGACGCGGGCAGCGGTCGCCCAAGCACCCGCTCGATCTCAGCAAAGCTGAGGGGAATCCGCTCTCCGGGCTGGCCACGGAGATAGGACCCCAGGGGGTCATACTTGCTCACAGGCTCACTCCTTCTGAGTGAACCTTAGTAAGGTCGAAAACAGCTGTAAATAAGCCTTATGGCGCCAGGCGGTAGCCGCCTGCCTCCGTCAGCAGGAGACGGGCGTTGCCAGGGTCGGGCTCGATCTTCTGGCGCAGGCGATAGACGTGGGTCTCAAGCGTGTGGGTGGTGACCCCGGCGTTGTAGCCCCACACCTCGGCCAGCAGCTCCTCCCGCGACACCGGCTTGTCGCCGGCCCGGTAGAGGTATTTCAGGATGTTGGTTTCCTTCTCGGTCAGGCGGATCTTCTTCTGATCCTGACCAATCAGGGTCTTGGCCGAGGGCCGGAACTCATAGCCGCCCAGCTGGAAGACCGCGCCTTCGGACTGTTCGTGGCTGCGCAGCTGGGCGCGGATGCGGGCCAGCAGCACGGCGAACCGGTAGGGCTTGGTCACATAGTCATTGGCCCCGGCCTCCAGGCCCTGGACCGTGTCCTCGTCCGAGGCCGCCGCCGTCAGCATGATCACCGGCGCGCTGACCCCCTGCTGGCGCAAGGCCTTGCAGACCTCGCGGCCGTTCATGTCGGGCAGATCGACATCGAGCAGCACGAGGTCGGGGCGCACCTCCTGGGCCAGACGGACGCCATCGGCGCCGGTGGCCGCCTCGACAGCGAGGAACTCCTCGTGCAGTTGGAGTTGTTCGGCGACGGCGCCGCGCAGGTCGTCGTCGTCGTCGATGATCAGAAGGGTCTTTCTTTGCGCCATAGGGGCAACATGCACCGCATCGGCGCCCCCGGGCAAAGAGTTTTGGGAGTAGAACCTTGATCTTCCGCGCCAATTCCAGGGGACTGTTCCAGGCTGGCGACCGGCTGTTTTCCTGCGCCATCGGCCGCGGCGGTCTGGCGCCGGCGGCGGACAAGCGGGAGGGGGACGGGGCCTCACCGATCGGCGTCTGGGCCCTACGCCGTCTGCTCTATCGCCCAGACAGAGGACCTGCCCCACAGACCGCCCTGCCGAGCCAGGCCATCACCCGTCAGGACGGCTGGTGTGACGACCCGGACCACCCCGCCTATAACCGCCTGATCGAGCTGCCCTTCGCCGCCAGCCATGAGGTCCTCTGGCGGGACGACGGGCTCTACGACCTGGTGGTGGTCCTGGGGCATAATGACGATCCCCCCGTCGCGCCCCTGGGGTCGGCCATCTTCCTGCATCTGGCCAAGCCGGACTATGCGCCCACCGAGGGCTGCATCGCGCTCGCCCGCCCGGACCTGGAGGCCGTGCTCGCCCTGGCGCGTCCCGGTGACGCGCTCGAGATCGGGCCCGATTGAGTCCGGAGCCTAAGGGGCGGGCAGGGCCAGAGTCGGCAGGGTGAACTGCTCCAGCGCGTCGAACTGTCGTCGGGAGAAACCTTGGCGCACGCCCGTTTCCGATCCGAATTCCAGCAGCTGATCTGACACCGGGTCATAGGCCGGCCAGGCCTGGTCCTTGCAGGCCGGCGCGCCGGCCCGGGCGAAGGCCACCCAGCAGCCATGCATCAGGGTGGCCATGGCCCGGTCCTCGTCGCTGACCACGCTGTCGGGGGTCCGCCGGCCCCAGTATTCGAACACATACTGGATTTCGGCGGCGTGATGGGCGCGGGTCAGCATGCGCCGGAACCGGTCGCCCACATAGGAGAAGTGATAGAGGAAGACCGGCGCCCCGTCGGCGCCTTGGCCTGCGATCCAGCGGGCCGGGGCTCCGAACACCCGGTCGGTGAACACCGCCCGGCCGAGCGCCTCGTCGCCTTCGGCGGCGGCCTCCTCATAGAAGGCCCGCGCCATGGGCGGCAGGCTGGCGGCGAACCGCGCCCCGCCGCCTGGACCGCCCAGCAGGCTGTCCTCCCCATTGTTCCAGCCGATGATCATCGGTACGTCGATCTCGGCGCCGGCGGCGAAGGCCTGGGTGGCGGTGCGCGGCAAAAGCCGGCCGTCGGGGAAGGGGCCGAAGTCGCCGTCGATCTGCGCGATCAGGGTCTCGGTCGGGACGGCGCGCAGCTGGGCGACCGTGGCCTTGGCGGGCAGGCCAAGCTTTTCGGCGGCGGCGACCCCGACCTTTTCCTGGGCCGCCAGGCTGCCCGGCTCGAACCAGCCGCCGCCAGACTGAATGATAGCCTTTTGGAACAGGCCCTTAGCGTCGGGCGCGGCCAGCAGGGCCAGCGTGCTCATGCCGCCGGCGGACTCGCCGAAGACCGTCACATTGGTTGGATCGCCCCCGAAGGCGGCGATATTGCGCTGGACCCATTTCAGCGCCGCGATCTGGTCCATCAGCCCATAGGAGCCCAGGGGCGCCTTGGCGCCTCCTTTCATGCTTAGGGCAGCCTTGGTCAGGGCGGGGTGAGCGAAATAGCCCAGCGGGCCCAGGCGATAATTGATCGCCACCAGCACCACCCCGTCGCGGGCGAAGTTCTGGCCGTCATAGACCCAGCCGGCGCCGGTGCGGTGCGAGCCGCCATGGATCCACACCATGACCGGGGCGGGCTTGGCCCCCGGCTTGGCCCCCGGCTTGGCCAAGGGCGCGAAGACGTTGAGCTGCAGGCAGTCCTCGCTCATCGGCCCATTGGCGCCGCCGGCGTTGGGGGCGCCGTCCTCGCGCATGGGCTGGGGACAGGAGGGGCCGGCCTCCACCGCCGGCCGCGCGCCGGTCCAGGGTTGGGGCGCCTGCGGCGGCGCCCAGCGCAAGGGCCCCACCGGCGGGGCGGCGTAGGGGATGCTGCGGAAGATCCGCGCCCGGTCCGTGGCCTCGCCGGCCAGGACCCCGCTCTCGACGCTGGCCCGCACCGTCTCGGCGCCCGCCGGCGTGGCCGCCAGCGCCAGGGCCGCCGCCATGATCCAAACCCGCATCCCGAAGTCTCCATTCCTATCCGCGAGGGAGGAGACGGGGCGGCGAAGGCGGGGTCAAGGGGGGTTGGCGCAGGATGCGCCCGCCGGGCCTCAATGAAAATCCCGGCTGCGGATCAGGCGGCCGGTGACGTTGGAGGCGGCGCGGATCTCGGCCTTGTCCTCCCGCAGGCGAGAGAGCTGCGGCGTCAGGTCCTCGAAGCGCTCGGCGACCACATGGATCACCTCCCCGGCCTTCTGCAGCCGGCCGTGGACCAGCAGGAAGGCCGAGGTCATCACCAGGCGGCGGTGAGCCTCGAAGGCGTCCTTCCAGATCACCAGATTGGCCGGGCCAGTCTCGTCCTCCAGGGTGACGAAGGTGACCCCCTTCGCCGTGCCCGGGCGCTGGCGGACCAGGACGAGGCCGGCCACGCAGACCTTGGCCCCGTGCCGCAGGGCCGAAAGCTGGGCGGCGGGAACCGCGCCGCGGTCGGCCAGCCCCCGGCGGAAGAAGCCGCAAGGGTGGGCCTTCAGGGACAGGCGCGTGGTCCGGTAATCCTCGGCCACCTGATGGGGCAGGCTCATTAGGGGCAGATCGGCCTGGACCTCCGTCGCGCCCAGGCCGCCTTGGCCGGCGAACAGGGGGGCGGTGTCCTCCACCCGGCCCTCGCCGGTCAGCCCCTTGGCCAGCCACAGGGCTGCGCGCCGGTCGAGTCCCAGCGACCGGCAGGCGTCGGCCTCGGCCAGCAGCTCCAGGGACCGCTGCGACAGGCGGGCCTGGCGGGCGAGCTGCGGCAGGGTGTCGGCCCCGGCCGCCCGCGCGGCGGTCAGACTCTCCATCTCCTCGCGGTTCAGACCCTTGATCATCCGCAGGCCCAGGCGCACCGCCTTCAGCCGCCCCCGGGCCTCCGGGGTCTCCAAAGTGCAGTCCCAAGCGCTGGCCAGGATGTCGGGGCCGCGCACCTCCACCCCGTGGTCGCGGGCGTCGCGGACCAGCTGGGCCGGCTGGTAGAACCCCATGGGCTGGCTGTTGAGCAGGGCTGCGCAGAAGACGTCGGGCCAGCGCTGCTTGATCCAGGCCGAGGCGTAGACCAGCAGCGCGAAGCTGATGGCGTGGCTCTCGGGGAAGCCATAGGAGCCGAAGCCTTCGATCTGGGCGAAGCACCGCCGGGCGAAGTCGGGATCATAGCCCCGGGCGACCATGCCTTCGATGAACTTGACCCCATAGTCCCCCACATTGCCGTGGTGGCGGAAGGTGGCCATGGCCCGGCGCAGGCCGTTGGCCTCGGCGTCGGTGAACCTGGCCGCCTCGATGGCCAGGCGCATGGCCTGTTCCTGGAAGAGCGGCACCCCCAGCGTCTTGCCCAGCACCTGTTTCAGCTCGTCGGCCGGGCCGTGGTCGGGATGGGGGGCGGGGAAGTCCACCGGATCCTTGCCCTCCCGCCGGCGCAGATAGGGATGGACCATGTCCCCCTGAATGGGGCCTGGCCGCACGATGGCCACCTCGATCACCAGGTCATAGAACCGTCGGGGTTGGAGCCTGGGCAGCATGGACATCTGGGCCCGGCTCTCCACCTGGAAGACGCCGACGGAGTCGGCGCGGCTCAGCATCTCGTAGACCGCCGGGTCCTCCTGGGGGATGTCGGCCAGGTCGTGCAGGTGCTGGCCATGGTCGGCCCGCAGCATGGAGAGGCTCTTGCGCAGGGCGCTCAGCATGCCGAGCGCCAGGACGTCGACCTTCATCAGGCCCAGCGCATCGATGTCGTCCTTGTCCCATTCGATGAAGGTGCGGTCCTTCATGGCCCCGTTGCCGATGGGCACGGTCTCGTCCAGCCGCCGCTTGGTGAGGATGAAGCCGCCCACGTGCTGCGACAGGTGCCGGGGAAAGCCGATCAGCTCTGTGGCGAGCGTCGTGGCCCGGCGGATCTGGGGGTTGTCGGGGTCCAGGCCCGTCTGGCGGACATGATCATCGGGGGTGCCGGTCCCGTAGCTGCCCCAGACCGTGCCGGCCAGGGCTGCGGTGACATCCTCAGTGAGGCCCAGCGCCTTGCCCACCTGGCGGATGGCCATGCGGGGGCGATAGTGGATGACGGTGGCGCAGATCGCCGCCCGGTCGCGGCCATAGCGGCCATAGACGTACTGCATCACCTCTTCGCGCCGCTCGTGCTCGAAATCCACGTCGATGTCCGGGGGCTCGCCGCGCTCCTCGGAGATGAAGCGGGAAAACAGCAGGTCCTGGTCGGGCTTGGTGGGGTCCACCGCCGTGACGCCCAGACAGAAACAGACGCAGGAATTGGCCGCCGATCCCCGCCCCTGGCAGAGGATGCCCTGAGCCCTCGCCCAGGCGACGATGTCGTGGACGGTGAGGAAATAGTTGGCGTAGTCCAGCCGCTCGATCAGATCGAGCTCGTGGTTCAGCAGCTTTCGCACCTTGTCGGGCACGCCCCGCCGGTAGCGCTGGGAAGCGCCGCGCCAGGTGATGTCGCGCAGGTGGGCGATGGGGGTCTTGCCCGGCGGCACGGGCTCGTCGGGATAATCGTAGCGCAGCTCCGACAGGTCGAAGTCGATCAGGCCAGCGACGAGGGTCGACTGCGCCAGGGCCTCTGGGAAGCGGGCGAACAGGCGGGCCATTTCGGAGGGCGACTTCAGGTGTCGCTCGGCGTTGGCCGCCAGGCGCCAGCCGGCCTGATCGATGGTGGTCTTTTCGGCGATGCAGGTCAGGACGTCCTGCAAAGGCCGCCGCTCGGGCCCGTGATAGAGCACGTCATTGACCGCCGTCATGGGGGCGCCGCTGGCCGCAGCCAGGGCCTGCAGATGGGCCAGCCGCGGCAGATCCCGGGCGCCATAGCCCCGCGCTGCGGCCAGCCAGACCTGGCCCCGGAAGTCGCCTGCCAGCCTGGCCAGGGCCTGAGCGAAGGCCTCGTCCAACTTCTGCGGCGGCACGGTCAGCGCCACCTGACCCTCCGCATGGGCGGCGAAGTCCTCGTAGAAGAGCTCGCAGCCCCCCTTCTTCGCCCGCCGCTGGCCGAGCGTCAGCAGGCGGGTCAGGCGGCCATAGGCCTCCCGGTCCTTGGGGTAGCAGACCAGGCTCGGCGTCCCGTCGGCGAAGTCCAGCCGGGCGCCGGTCAGGACCCTGATGTTGCACTCGCGCCCGGCGCTCCAGGCCCGCACCACGCCCGCCAGGCTGTTACGGTCACAGACGCCGATGGCCGAAATCCCCAGGGCCTCGGCGGTGGCCACCAGCTCCCAGGGGTGCGAGGCGCCCTTCAGGAAGGAGAAGTTGCTGGCCGCCATCAGCTCGGCATAGGCGGGCATGTCAGCTCAGATCGGTGAATGGATTGTGGGCCACTTCCCAGAGGTTGCCTTCAGGGTCGGCGAAGTAACCGGAATAGCCGCCCCAGAAGACCTCCTGGGGCGCTTTGATCTCCTGGGCTCCCACGCTCAACACATGAGCAAATACGCTGTCCACCTCGGTGCGAGAGGGTGCGTTGTGGGACAGGACCACACCCGAAAAGCCGGAGCCTTCCGGAGAAACACCCGCGTCCTCGGCGGAGGCCTCGCGAGGGAATAGGGCCAGCCAGCTGCCCTCAAGGGCGAACATGCAGAAGTCCTCCCCCTCCTGGAAGTTGTGGGTCGGGAAGCCCAGTCCGTCGCGATAGAAGGTCAGCATTCGGGGGAAGTCGCGAACCGCCAGGGTGATCAGGGAAATCTTGGGTTTCATCGGGTCCTCGTGTCTAAGTCTGGTGTCAGGGAAAAAGGCCGTGCAGCCACCACTTCGCCGGGGCGCCGGCCGCATAGAGGCCTGAGCGGAAGATCCAGAAGCGGCCGCCCGCCTGGTCCTCCACCCGGTAATAGTCCCGCACATGGGTGGACGAGACCGCCCCGATGGGCGCCTTCCACCATTCTTCGGCGATCCGCTCGGGTCCCTCGGCCAGGCGTACCCGATGCAGCTGGCCCCGCCAGCGGAACTGCACCGGCGGATCATCGGGCACGGGGGCCGTGGCCTCGATGGGCTCGGGCCGTCGGAACAGGCGGATCGGCCGTGGCCGCGCCGGGTCCCAGCGGGCCGGGGGTTCAGGGGACAGGGGCGCTCGCCGCGCCACCGCCCGTTCGGGCACATGGCTCTCCACCACCTGGCTGGTCCAGACCCGCTCGGCCCCCAGGCGGTTGGCCAGGCGGTCTACCAAAGGCGCGATCTCGCCGCCCCCGGCCGCGGCCGGCTCCGAGGTCAGGGCCGTTTGGCGGGCGCTCAGGGCCTCGACCTCAAAGGCCGCCAGGGTCACCTGCTCCACCCCAAAGCCTGGATCCACCTGGTCGAGCCTGGGCAGGAAGAGGCGGGTGATCCGCGCCGCCTCCCGGGCGCCCACGGCCAGGCCCACCTCCACGGTCTGGGGACGGCCGTCCACCCGGTGATAGGCGATCTCGAAGCGCCGGGCGCCCTGGCCCTCGGCGGTCAGCCGGGCGCAGAGCCGTTCGACGATGTCGCCGCACACCCGGGCCAGGTCGTCCGGGCTGCTGATCGGCTCGGCCAGGGCCAGACGGTCGAACCAGGGATTGGCCGGCCGGCGGAAGGCCAGGGCCTCGGGCGCCTCGCCCATGGCCTGATCCAGGCGGGTGATCAGCTCCAGGCCAAAGCGCCGGGCCAGCTGGCTGCGGGGCAGGCGGCGGACCTCCCCGATCCGGCGCAGGCCCAGGCGCTCCAGCTGGGCGCAGGCGGCCTCTGAAATCCGCAGGGCGCTGGGGGGCAGATGGTCAAGCACCTCGCCCTGCCGGCCCGGCGGACAGAGGCTGGCCCCATCCCCGTGGCGGGCCAGGGCCCAGGCCGCGCCCGGCGTATCGGCCACGCCGCAGACCACGGGCAGGTCGTTGCGGGCGAGACGTCGGCGGAAGTCGGCCACCAGGGCGGCCTCGCCTCCCCACAGATGGGCCAGCCCCGTCACGTCGAGGAATAGGCCGTCGGGGGGGTTGGGCGCCACGGCCGGCGAAAACCGCACGCACCAGTCCACCAGGGCCAGCAGAGCCTGGGCGTCGGCCTCGGGTTCGGCCTCTGCGGTGACGAGGTTCGGGACATAGGCCAGGGCGTCGGCGGCCTTCTGGCCGGGAAACAGGCCCAGGGCCGCGGCCGCGCGGTCCAAAGCCGCCAGGCGTCGGGTTCCACGGCTCGTCTCCACCAGGGCCAGGGGCGCCTCAGGCGCGGCGGCGCCGGGCGGCGTCCTCGCCTCCGACGGGGAAGGGGACAGGCGGGTCTGCGGGGCGGGCGGGTTGCGCCGGCGCCAGTTGTCGATCGCCCAGGTCGGCGACCAGGCGCAGAGGATGCGCGTCATCCTGGATCTCCGTATCTGAATAGGCCCCGGGACTTTCGAACAGCCAGGCGCCGGGACGCCCGCCGCGGCAGCGTTCCAGGGTCGCCCGCCAGCGGGGCGGCCCCAGCCCCGGCCGCCCGGCCGCTGGCTGGCTGGGGGCCGAGGCGATGGACCAGCGGGTGGCCGCCGCCGATCCGCCGGCCATCCCGGCCGCCCCGCCGCCAAAGGGCCGCCGGGCGATCAGGAAGCCGGTGGCCTGGCCCTTCTCACAGGCCAGCTGCAGCCTGCGGCCCGCCGTCAGGTCACAGGCCTGGGCCTCGACGATCACCGCCCCCACCCCGGACGCCCCCAGGGCGTCCTCGGCCGCGGCCAGGGCCTGGGCCTCGTCCCGGACCCAGACCTCGATCAACCCGCCTGAGGGGAAACCCAGCCCCGCCAGTCCCGGCGGGTGCAGGTCGTCCCGCCGGGCGATCCACACCGCCGGTCCCGCCTTCAGCAGAGGCCGCGCCAGCAGGGCGGCGAAGGCGGCGGGCGCCGCGGCGGTCTCGGCCTCCATGCCCTCGCCCCCCAGCTCATGCCAGCGGTGGAGGGGCAGACCCCGACCGCCGGGGAAGCAGCGGTCCACCGTCGGGTCGCCGAAGGACAGGGACTCAGACTCCTCCCGTCCGCCCGTCTCCAGGGCGGCGATCTTCGCCCGCACGGCGTCCAGACGCCCGCTGCGAAAACCGGCCATGGCTCCTCATCCTTTCGTTCTTCTTTTGTTCTAGTCTGGAGTCCGCCAGAGTCAATCAACCCAGAATGAGTCCAAGCCTGACCCCTCGCCGGGCCCGGCGAATCTGATACCCCCAGGGACCGCGTGGGCGTCCTCCGGACCAAGAACCGGAAGCCCGCGCCCCGCGTTGCGTCCTCATCCAGGCGCCGCATCGCAAGGAAGGGCGCGCATGCTGCGACGATTCATCGACTGGTGGCGGGGGCCAGCGCCAGCCCCCCGGTCGGCCCAGGCGCCGACGCGACAGGCTGGCGCCGTGCCCTATCGCGTGACCGACAAGGGGGTCTCGGTCCTGCTCGTCACCTCCCGGCGCACCGGACGCTGGGTCTTCCCCAAGGGCGGGCTGATGAACGGCCGCACGCCGTGGGAGTCCGCGGCCCAGGAGGCCCTGGAGGAGGCCGGCGTCGAAGGGGAGGTTGAGGATGTGGCGCTCGGCGCCTACCCCACTGTGCGCATCCGTGGCGACCGTCGGGAGGATGTGGAGGTGACCCTCTATCTCATGCGGGTGACCCGCCAGCTGGACCGCTGGCCTGAACGTGGTCAGAGGCGTCGCCGGTGGATGACCCTGCCGGAGGCCGCCGCCCGGCTCGGGGATCCGGGTCTGGTCGAGCTGCTGAATCGGGCGGCCGAGCGGCTGGAGGCCCTGGCGCCGGCC
>TARA_R100000935_G_scaffold5325_1_pt1 | contig 45002 bp, 69 predicted proteins | sample TARA_R100000935 | Tara Oceans TARA_R100000935 (sample SAMEA2621502) | marine metagenome | biome: marine biome (ENVO:00000447); feature: surface water layer (ENVO:00002042); material: "saline water (ENVO:00002010), including plankton (ENVO:xxxxxxxx)" | depth 5 m
AATGCGATGAAGAGATGGTCAAGGCCGTTACCGGGCGCTCAGGTGTGTGATTGCTGAAAAAGTATGGTGGTCAGGTGAGGCAACGCGAAGTGGCTACACGTGCTCAGGACGCCGGTAATCGCATGGAACAGAACAGGTCCTTAACATGAATGTTTCAACGGCTGTTTCAAAAGCTGCACTTAAGGAGTGAGCTTATGACGCAAGTCATTGAAATCATTGGAGGCGAGTACCGGAATCGAACCGGTCTACACGGATTTGCAATCCGCTGCGTAACCTCTCCGCCAACTCGCCGCCGTCCTTACGGATAAGGGCTTTTGGCACGCCTCCGAAGGGTGCGCAAGAGGGGCGGCACACATTGTGGCACACATTCACGATTCGACCCCGATCTGTTCCAAGCATCATCCTCTGTCCTTCTGTGCTTTGATCGCCCGGACTTTCTGCCGGACTGCTGCGGTGTAGTGCCGGACCATTTCGGGCGATTGCCCCGTCACGGCGGCAATTTCGTCGTCTGTGCAGCCCGCCAGTAGTAATTCGGCGGCGGCGTAGTAGCGCAGGCTGTGCAGATCCCATGCGCGGGCGTCGATCTTGTCGCGGGCTTGGCGCATCGCGTAGGCGGCGCTAAAATAGGTCCTCTGGGCTGTGCCCTTCTCGGCAGGCACGATGAACAGGGCGCGGCGCGGGGTGACGGCTAGGGTGGCGCGTAATTCGCTCGTGAACGGCAGGTGAAGGCGCTTCTTTGTCTTGTTCTGTCGGACGCGGATAGCATCGCCATCCAGATCGCCCCATTGCATTTTAAGCACGTCGCTGATGCGCTGGCCGGTGCCGATGCACAGTTCAAAGATTAGCCGCTCTACGGTGTCGCGTGGGTATGCGTCACGAAATGCCTTCACCTTTTCGACAGGCCAAGGTTCACGGACTTTCCCCTCATACTTGATCTGCGGCACATTGCTGACCGGGTTCGCGCCGGATGGCAGATGCCCCATATTGATCGCGTGCTCCATAAGTATGCGCAGTACGCGCAATCGGTAGTTAGCCTCGTGCGGGCCTGACTTTTTTTCGCTTGCATCGCGCCAGCCGACAACATGCCGCCGTTCGATGTTCTTTGGCCGCAGGTGTCCGATTGCCTCACGCCAAAACTCGGTTCGCTTGTCATAGTCAGATTTAGTGCGCGGTGCGAGTTTGCGATATCCCTCGCTGGCATGATAATGCCGGATCACGTCTGACACGGTTTCGCCCTTCGGCACAGGGATCGGCTCATTCAGCAGGCGTTCGCGCTCTTGATGCAATGCAAACGGCACAGATTCACCCGCTGAAAATTGCGTCTCTAACCGCACCCAAGGCGTCCCGCGCTTACGAAAATACAGCACGCCCCGGCTGTTGCGCACGATGTAGCTGGGGAGTTGGCCGCGCTTCATCAGATGTTCACCAAATCGGCAGGGTTGACCGCCTGGCGCTCGGCTTCAACCGGAACGATGCGGATAACGTCATCGCGCACTTCAACAACGCAGCCACCTTCGGATCTGGCGGCGCGTATTGCCTTGGACACGGTGGCCGCGCTTAGTCGGTGTGTTGGCCTTGCCTGCGTCATGCTTCGCCCTCCTTCGTCGTAAATATCGCGTCTATCCACGGCTCTGCGCGGTCTATCGCGTCCTGTATGCGGGGTGTGCCTTCCTGTCGGCAGGCTTGGCGCAGTTCGTCCACGGCCTTGCGCAGGGTGGCTATGCGGGCCTTGCCGTAGTGGGTGGCGTCTGGCGCTACGGGCATCGGTCGGCCTCCTCTCCGCATACGTCGCAGATGACGTATCCCTCGTTGCACTCCATCGTGCCGGTGCATGGCTTGTGGCGGTATCCGCGCGGCTGGTCCTCGTCAGGTTCCGGCAGGCGGTTACACAGTTCGCCGTCCTGCGTGCCGATCTGGTGCGGCTCGTCGGGGCTGGCTAGGGCGAAGCGCGAAAATGCGGGCAGTAGCAGATTCATGTCTTAGCCTCCGTTGGCAGTGGTTTCCATTCGCGCGGCGAGGGCGACTTGACCCACGAGTGCTGCGCGATGTCGTCCAGATCGTCCCACGCGGGGCGGGGCTTGCCGTTGTGGTAGTTGGGCCGCGCCTTGCGGTCGGCCTCGTATGCTTGGCGTCCGTCCATCACCATCCCTCCATCGGCGCATCAAACTGGACCCACTCGCACGGGTCGCAGCGGGTTATCTCGTCAAACGCAAACCAGCCGATCAGCACGATCCAGAACACCATGCAGGCGACTGCGGCGACGAGTATGCCTTGCCCTCCGGTCTGGTCGTGTTCCATCAGCTTGCCGCTGCGGATGTCGGCAAAGCGGGCGGGGGTGTCGGTGTGTAGGGTCATGCTGAACAATCCGATGCTGTCCGAAGTATTTCGTTGGCGGAGTGCAGTGTCTTGGCGGCGTCCTCGCACTTAGCCCAAAGCTGCGCCAATGCGGCCTCACGCTCTGTCCGGTAAAGTGCACCGCGAATGATACGTTCATTCCAATCGTAGTTGCCCTCTTTAAACCGCCACGACTTCCAGCCCTTCTCGGATTCGTCCCGTTCGCGGATGCTGACCTTTCTGACATGGCTGGTGCATGACCAGTAGGTTCCGGCGACGGGTTCACCGATGCAGCGGTCATAATCCACCCACATAAACGGCAGTGGATCTGGCTTAGCTTCGCGCGGCCACGCCAGCGCGGCAGTGATCTGCCATTGCTTCATCTCAGCGGCGGCGGCTTCTATCGCCCATTTTGGCTTGGCTTCGCGCCAGTCACGTTCCTCGGTCATGCTGTCTCCATCTGTGCTTTGCCCCAAGCGATTGCCTTCTCCACCTGCGCGTCATTCAGCAGGCGGGCGGGGTTGCGGGTTGCGTTGGTTGCGGCGGCGTAGCGGGCGAATAGCGCCTCGGTGCCGTCGTGGTTGCCGTTCTCGGCGGCGTCGATCAGGCGGGGCAGGGTCATGCATCACCTGTGGCGCGGTAGGCGGCTAGGGCTTTCCCTGCAATGATGTGGTTGTCGGTGTAATCTTTGCTGTCACCATCCGCGACAACATCCAGAACAGCGACCATCGCATCCGCCGATTCCACCCGCTTGCGCAGGGCCGCATTGTCCCGCGCCATGTCAGAGGCAACCGACATAGCCCCTGCATGATTCAGGCGAAGGCCGTCGTTTTCGGCGCGCAGGGCGATGATTGCGGCGTCTACATCTTCGCGGTTGTAGTAATCGCCGTGGTCATCCTCCTCCATCTGTCCGTAAGCGTCACATCCGCCGTCAACAGCGTATGGGCTGAACCGTTGCAGCGCGTTTTTGTCTGTGTCGGTCATTGCATCACCTTCATTGCATGGCGGGCGGCTAGAACCCGCAGGCGGTCGCTCATAAGCACGGCGTTGACGGTCAGGTGCGCAAAGCACGGCTGCGACGTGACCCAATCGCGGGCCTGTTCGTCGGTCAGTTCGTAGGCCATGAACGCCTCGTCTGCGGTCACGGTGAACGGCTCGTCGTCAAAGCAATGCGCTGGCACAAATGGCAGCGGGCGCTCAATTTGCAGGGTCATGATCAATCTCCCATTCCGCGATCTACTGGACCGCCATATGCGACAGGGTTGTTGCGGGGTTTCATGTCCAGATCCGGCCCGTAGCGGCATACCCGAGCAAAGTCGGCGTATTCCATCGCGGCAAGGCGGGCGTCTAGCTGGGCCTGCGTCTCAACGGGTGCAGCGTCAAAGAAGTCGGCAACGCTGTGCGGGCGGCTCTGCCACCACGCTTCTACGTCAGGCGGACCAAGCTGGGCGGGGGTGATGGATGGCGTGTGGCGGCTCATTTTGCACCGTCGATCATGTAGGCGGGCGGGATAATTTCGGCCTCGTGGATGATCTGCCACGGGCTTTCGGGCAAACGCACATGGCGCTTAGCTGGCACGTCGATAACAACGCGGGGAATGGCTACACCGTAGGGGGTGACAGTATATTGGGCGGCATACATGGTGGGTATCCTTTCGGGGTTCAGTTTGCGGTGACGTTTGCGGGGGAGACTGCGCCAGTGGCGTAGAGGTGCGCAGCGCGGGCAATCTGCGGCGCTTGCCACAGCAGGCCGAACACCAGCACCGCCGTTGTGACGCCGTGCGCGAGGTAGTGGATGCGGTCGGTGTGGGTCATTGCTCTCTCCTTCCGGGGGTTGGGCCGGTATGAGTGATACATTATGTATCGCACCTAAGCATGTCAACGCATTTTGTATCGCTAGAGCGCAAATAAAAGAATTAGCCCCGTTTCACCCAAAGAATCGGTGCGGCCCATTCGACCTCTACTGAACGGATCGGCGGGGCGTTGTAGCTTTCGAGGGTCGCGGTGCATTTGCCTTCCGCACGAACCATCTTCACAAACTTGCGGCCATCAGTGAGCGACACAACGCACTCTTGCCCGTCAACGCGATCTAAGGATGTTGCGTGTTTGTCGAAGATGAGAATGTCACCATCCATGTATCGTGGATACATACTTTCACCGCGAACCTTAACGGCCACAGCTTCTGGCCCGATGCCTGGTGGTGGGTCAATGTCGTCTAGGCTTCCGCCATCGTCCACCGCATAAACCTCTGAGCCAGCGCCAACGTATCCAACAAGTGGCACGCTCTTTTTGGTTGAGTCTCCGACGCCAAGCAACAGCCATTCCGCCGATACGCGAAATGCGCGGGCATATCGAGGCGCTGCCGTCCTTGGTATATTTCGCTGGCCGTTTTCGTGGGCGCGATAGGTTGATTCAGTCCAGCCAAAGCGGCGGGCCGCATCTACTGCGCTTTCGAACCCTGCTTGTTCGCGGGCGGTTTTGAGGCGGTCGTGCATTTCCATTCCGATCATTTATCACCCCTAGCGATACAAAAGGTGTTGACATTGGGATTGGTGTGATACATTTTGCGTTGCATGACACATGAACAACTCATCAGCATCTGGGGCGACCGCAAGAAACTGGCGGATGCAATCGGCGCGGGCGAAACGACTGTCCGGGCTTGGTTTAACCGCAAGTCGATCCCGGCGCGCTATGACCCCGCGATCATCAAGGCAGCGGCGGTTGCTGGTGCCACGATCACTCCGAACGATCTCTATGATGTCCGCGCATCGTTGATCGCCCAAAACGACGAAGGAGCGGCGGCATGATCCAGATCGCCGCTCCATCCCGCCAGTCTCCTGTTTCACCCTTGCAAGTGAAACATAGGAGCACGGTCATGAAAATATCTGCACATTCTGCAATCGACCACAAATCAGCATCCCGCAAGCGTTTTGCGGCAATGCTCTGGATGGCGTTTCCGTCACCATCAGAACGCGACTTATCAATTAAGGCGGCAATGGTTCTCGACGTGTCACCGCGGCAAGTCGTCAACTGGTTGCGCTGCGAACATGATGCCGCTGTCAGCTACGTCTTTGCCGTAATGGCAATCGCGGGTGCTGAAATCGTCTTTCGGGGCGGTGACAAATGAAGCGGGCATATCTCTACATCATGGCCCGCTTCTATCAGGTCCGCGCTGATGCGGCCCTTGATCGCTGGCACACGCTTTCAGCGAAAGCTGCGAAATATTTTTCAAGGCTGGGCCTATGACGGCCGGACTTGCACGAGACGCCTCCCCCGAGGCTGCCAAGGGCGATACTTCGCCCCAACTAAACCCGGCGGGCGATGCGTCCCACCCTGACCTCGCCGGGTCTTTTTCGGTCACGTTTCCTTGGCCGGCACCCGGCGTCCGAACGAATGCGCGGGGCAACCGCGGCAAGCGGGCGATGCTCGTTAAGCAGGCGCGCACGTCAGCCGCGCAGATCGCATGGGATGCAGGGTTGTCGCCGATGTCGGACGTTCTGCCGGTGAAGGTTACGTTTCACCCGCCGAACGCCCGTGATGACAAGCTGAACCGCATGGGCAACGTGAAAGCGATGTTCGACGGGATCGCAGATGCACTGGGCGTCAACGACAAGGCTTTCGACCCAACGCCGATCAACGGCGAACAGGTTCAGGGTGGCGCGGTTGTCGTCACCTTCGCAGAAATCCCCGCCTAGACGGGGTTCACCACACCGGGCCGGGTCTTGGCAGACTGGCGGGTGTCAACGGAAAGGAGATACGCCTTGGCTATCTCGTTACAAAATCTGGTCCGAAAGGACCGTCCAAAGGTGCCGATCCTTTGCATCTACGGCACGGGGGGCATGGGCAAGACGACGCTCGCCTCCGAGTTTCCCGATGCCATTTTCATCCAGACCGAAGACGGAGCCAACGGCCTTGGCGTCACGTCCTTTTCCGAAGGGCCACTGACCAAGTATTCCGAGATTGACGCGGCGCTGAATGAGCTGGCGACCGAAGAACACCAGTTCAAGACGCTCGTTCTGGACAGCGTGACGCGGCTCGAGCCGATGATCTGGGCCGAGGTCTGCCAGCGCAACAACTGGAAGTCGATCGAAGAACCCGGCTACGGGAAAGGATACACCGAGGCCGATGGCATCTGGTCCGAGTTTTTGTCGGCACTGCAATGGCTGCGCGACAACAAGGGCATGACAATCGTGCTGATCGGGCACGAAAGCGTTCAGTCTTTCGCAGATCCGACCGGCGACAGCTATGACCGCTACGTCATGCGCCTGCACAAGCGGGCCGAGGCGCTGGTGCGCGAACAGTGCGACGTGATGGGGTTTCTGAACCAAATCACGACAATCGACCGCGAAAAGAAGGCATTCGGCAAGAAGGATGACTTTGTTGCCAAGGCCAAGGGTTCCGGCCAGCGGGCGCTTAACCTGTCACCGCGCCCCGCGTTCATGGCAAAGCAGCGCCCCGGATACGGGTTCCCTGACAAGATCCTGATCAATGCCGGCCAAGGCTTTGCGGCGCTTGCGCCGTATCTGCCGGCGACCGACGACACCACGAAAACCAAACAGGCTGCGGCCTAAACTCCAAGGAGAAATTACTATGGCGAATCTTGATGGCGGATACGACGCGACCGGCGGCGAAACGATGGGCGACCGCACCATCCTGGAGCCGGGTGAATACACCGCGGCACTGGTCAAGTCGGAGAAGAAAGGCCCGAACGACAAGGGCAATTCCATGATCGCGTGCGAGTTCGAGGTCACGGACGGCGAAAAGCAGGGCCGCCGGTTCTGGTCGAACCTGAACCTGTGGAACACGAACAGCATGGCCGTTGATATCGCACAGCGCGAACTAAACTCGATAATGCACGCGTGTGGGAAGCTGCGGATCGCAGACACCGAAGAACTGCACGGCATCCCAATGCGGGTCACGCTCAAAATCGAAAAAGGCGGCGCAAAGGCCGGTGGCGGAAACTACGACGACGCCAACCGACCGACTGCGTTCAAGCCCCTGAATGACGCACCCGTGCAACAGTCCATCACCGGTCAGCAGACCGGACAGGCTGGCGGCACGGCACCGTGGAAACGGGCGGGCTGATCTAGCCGGGACGCCGCCAACGTCCGCAAAAACCACGGCGGCGTCCCTTCACCCACATGACCAATCGAAATTCAGCCATGGGAGGGTTCCTTTATGGCACAGGATATCTACGGCCCGATAGAGGGCAGGACTGTCGCTATTGACAAGCTGGCCGGCACGTTCCGCGCCTGCATCGGATGCGGCAACGAAACCGCCACCATCAGCACGACACCGATCGGGATGCATCACGGGCACCTGACCTGCACAAAGTGCGGCCGGCTGACTGCGTATCTGGCGCGGGAACATCTCGCTGCAATGCTCGCAGCCGCCGGTGGACGTGACGCCGGAAAGGCGGTGGCGTGATGGCCCTATTCCTCATCAAATTTGAAAACCCTGAGACGGGCGAAGTTGAGAGTGAGACTAAGGAGTTTCACGATTGGACCGGGCGCGCAGAAATGGGCGGCGAAGAGGTCGGCCCTGTCATAAGTATCAGTGCCAAAGAGTGGGCAGAAGATTACGCATACACGGCCGCCGATAAAGGTTGGCACAGCGTCAAATTACTGTCGGCGGTGTCCGCATGACCGCCCTACCACCGCCCGCAATGCCAACCGTGGACGCCATCTGGCGCGCCCGTGAATCCGAGGCCGCCGAACGTCCGCAATACGAAGGCTACGGGATCAGCGCGTCCAAGCTGGGCAAGGAGTGCGACCGCGAACTTTGGTATGACCTGCGCTGGGTCTCGCCTGCGGAAGTGTTCGACGGGCGCAAGCTGCGGATTTTCGAGCGTGGGAACATCGAAGAAGATCGCGTGATCGAAGACCTCAAGCGGGCCGGTCTGTCCGTTGATGAGGTCAATCCGAACACTGGCAAACAGTGGCGGTTCGCTCTGGCGCGTGGGTTCCTGCGCGGCAAGGCCGATGGGCGCGTATCCGGTGTGATCGAGGCACCGAAGACCGTCCACACGCTGGAAATCAAGTCAGCCAGGGCCGCCGACTGGCGCGGTGTCCTGGAGCACGGACTGCGCAAGCACAAGCCCGACCACTGGCATCAACTTCATTCCGGCATGGCCGGTCTAGGCGATGATCGCGGCCTCTACGTCATGGTCAACAAAGACACCGAAGAAATCCTGACGGAGCGGATCAACTTCGAGCCAGAGGAAGTGACCCGGCAAGAGGCCCGAGTGGAGCGGCTGCTGGACGATCACATCGGCCCAATGCGGGCGTCCGATGATCCTGCGGCGTTCGTGTGCCGGTTCTGCAAACACAAGGCCACCTGCCACGACGGAGCGCCCGCACGGCGCAACTGCCGGACGTGTGTCTTCTTCACGTTTACCAGCGACGGCAACGGGCACTGCGAACGGTTCGAGACGCCAAAGCGGCCCGACAGCCAGCACAAGGGAGCGGACTGTCCTGCGCACCTGTTTCTGCCCGCCTTGGTCGATGGGGAGCAAGTGGACGCCGACCCCGAACGAGAATTGATCACCTACCGAATGCGCGACGGGTTCGTGTGGACCGATGGCGCGACCGAAACCCATATTCAAGAGAGCCAGTCATGAAGTATTTTTCAATCTGCGACGAAGCGCAAGCCATCGTCCACAGCAAGGGCGTCTATCGCCAGGTTCCCGTCTATATCCGCGACAGCAACCTTTACGCCAAGCACGGCGGCGGGTTCATCCGCCTTGCCGCGGGGTGCGTCACAAGCAGCCCGAATGTGCGCTGGTCCGAGATCGACACGCCCCACGGCGAGTGGTCCGAAAGGGGCCACATGGTCATCTACAAGCCGCATGCCGTGGCCCCTATCTTGGAGGCTGCGGAATGAAATTCACCTGCGAAACAAAGGCGTTCAACGCCGCTATGGCCGTGGCCGGCCGTGTTATCCCAGTCAAGTCACCGGTGCCGATCCTGACACACATCAAGATGGTCACGAACGATAATCGCGTCACGCTGGTCGGCACGGATGGCGACACCACATTTGAGATGGATGTTCCCGCAACAGTGCAAACCGAGGGCGCGGCATGCATCCCGTTTGCCACGCTGACCAAGTTCGTCAGCGCAGCTAAGGCGACCGAAGTAACGATCGACATGGCGGATAGCGACGCCAAGGTCAGCAGCGGGCGCAATCGGATCACGCTGCAGGTCATGGATACCCGCGACTATCCAAACTATCGGCGCGTTGAAGGTGACTTGGTGACGGTGGACGCGCCGGCGTTCTGCCACGCCTTGCGGTTCTGCACCGCCGCGGCATCAACAGAAGAAACCCGCTACTATCTCTGCGGGGCGTTCTTTGACGAAGCTGACGAATACGTCACGGCATGGGGCACCAACGGCAACGTCGCGCACCGGGCGGAAATGACCGGAATCACGACGGTAGGCGGCGGCGGGATCGTTCCGAACGCCGCAGCACTGACGATCCTTGGTGTTGCCGAGAAGCAGGATACGGTAAAGGTTATCATCACCGATATGGGGTGGTCAGTTGATGCGGGCGCGGTGCGCGTCTGGGGCAAAGTTATCGACGGGACGTTCCCAAACATGCGGCAAATGATGTCGCAGTTCCCTGGATGGTCAAACGTCGCAACCGTCGATCACGCCGAAATGACGAACGGCATCGACGTTGCCGGGTGCGGTGCGGATATCGACAGCACAAAAGCCCGCAGTTTGATCCTGAAATGCGAACAAGGCGGCGGGATTATCCTGCGCGGTGGGCGGCCGATCGGTGGCGTTCTTCACGCCGGCCGTGCCGAGGTTGACGCCAGCGTCACGGCATCTTTCGCGGGATCGTTCAACGCCAAGCTGATCCGCGACGCGATGGTGGGCCTCAAGGTCAATACCATTGCGATCGACCGGGCCGAGGCGGGTGGCCGCGATATCGACGCCATCCAGATCAAGCCGGCGCAAGCGGATGCAACGGTCCAGATGAGCGCCACCATTCTCGGGATGCGGGCAACGGAAGCGGAGTTGGCCGATGTTTGATGTGAACGAATATCGGCGGTTCATCGCCACGAAGGGCATCGCCGCAGAAAGCGTGGGTTTTGCGCCTACGGGCTTGCCTGATCGGCTGTTTGATCACCAACGGACGGCGGTTGACTTCGCGCTTGGCAAGGGGCGCGCGGCTCTGTTTCTCGATACCGGGCTAGGCAAGTCCGGGTGCGAGGCGGTCTTTGCGGATCAGGCGGCACAGGAGACTGGCAAGCCGTCGCTAATCCTGACACCGCTGGCCGTAGCGCGGCAGATGCAGCGGGAGTGCGCAGCCTTTGACGTGGGCGCGGAAGTATTCGTGCCGGGTGTCGGGTTTTCCGGGTCCGATCGTGTCCATATCGCCAACTACGAGCGGTTGAAAAACATCGACGTGGAAGCCTACGGCGCGATCGTGCTGGACGAAAGCAGCATTCTGAAATCGTTCAACGGCAGCACAAAGCGGGCACTGGTCGAGGCGTTCCGCAAGACGCCATACCGCTTGGCCGCGACCGCGACCCCGGCCCCGAACGATCACATGGAAATCGGGCAGCACGCCGAGTTTCTAGGGATCATGGGCAGCATGGAAATGCTCTGCCGGTGGTTCATCAACGACACGTCGGAGGCATCGCAGGAGTGGCGTCTAAAGAAACACGCTACGGCTGACTTCTGGTCATGGGTGGCATCATGGGCGCGGGCCGCGTCCCTGCCGTCCGATCTGGGCGGCGTGGACGAAGGGTTCATCCTGCCACCGCTGAACGTCATCCCGCACGTCATGTCAGTGGATCTGATCGCGGGTGCCGGTGACAGCCTGTTTCGGATGCCGGACCAGTCGGCAACATCGATCCATGCCGAGAAGAAGTTGACCATCGACGAACGGGTCAGCATGGCGGCCAAGATCGCCAACGCACACGATGGTCATGCGATCATCTGGTGTGAGCGTGACGACGAAAGCGCGGCACTCACCGCGGCAATCGACGGCGCAGTCGAAGTGCGCGGGTCAATGCCGCTGGACCGCAAAGAGGCGAACCTTGAGGCGTTCGCGCTTGGCAAGGTGCGCGTCATGGTCAGCAAGCCCAAGCTGGCCGGGTTTGGCCTAAACCTGCAACACGCCGACTGCCAGGTCTTTGCCAGTATCTCGCACAGCTACGAGCAATGGTATCAGGCGATCCGCCGGTCTTGGCGGTTCGGGCAGACACGGCCTGTCGATTGCCACGTCATCATGGCTGAAACCGAAACCGGCATCTGGCGGAATGTCCAGCGCAAGAGCGCGGATCACGACCGCATGAAGCTGGCGATGACACGGGCGATGGCCGGCGCACAGAAAACCAGCATCCGTAAATCTTATGGGCGTGGTCAGTCTTTTGACCTGCCGGACTTCATCAAAGGAATGACAGCATGAAACCCGAATACCAAGGCGACAACTGGGGCCTCTACAATGCTGACTGCATCGAGGCGATGGCGGGCTTTCCCGAAGGCATGATCGATCTGGCGATCTTTTCGCCGCCGTTCGCCGATCTGTTCGTTTATTCTGACAGCGAACGCGACATGGGGAACTGCGGTTCCTACGGCGAGTTCATGGATCATTACCGCTATTTCGCGACAAACCTCTACCGCGCGATGAAGCCGGGTCGGATCGCTTGCGTTCACTGCACTGACCTGCCGTCCCGCAAGGGAAAAGATGGCTTCATCGGGCTACAAGACTTTTCAGGCGACCTGATCAAGGCGCACCGTGACGCAGGGTTCGTCTATCACGCCCGATGCACGATCTGGAAAGACCCCGTAGTCGAGATGCAGCGCACGAAGGCGCTGGGGTTGCTCTACAAGCAGCTCAAGAAAGACAGCGCCATGAGCCGGGTCGGGATGCCTGACTATATGCTGTTTTTCCGCAAGGATGAGGTCAACCCCGATCCGATCACCCACACGCCGGATGATCTGCCTGTTTCACAGTGGCAGGAGCTTGCATCGCCCGTCTGGATGACCGTGCAGCAGGGCAACGTCCTGAACGGTCGCATGGCCCGCGGGCAAGAAGACGAGCGCCACATCTGCCCTTTGCAATTGGACGTGATCGAGCGTTGCCTGCGCCTTTATTCCAACCCCGGCGATCTGGTTCTGGACCCGTTTAACGGGATCGGCAGCACCGGGTTTCAGGCGCTCAAGATGGGCCGGAAGTATCTCGGGATTGAGTTGAAGCCGGAATACGCAATGCAGGCTGCGAAGTTTCTTTCCGAGGCCGAAGCGTCTGCGGACAGCCTTCTGGTGGAGGGCGCAGCATGACCCTGTTTTCCGTCACCGGAGACGTGTCCGGCAGAGGCAAGATCAATCACAGCATCAAGGCGACAGACCAGATCGCGGCGTGGGATCGGTTCAAGGCGATCTATCCCAAGCGAACCTGCAAGCTGGTCGAAATCCGCAAGACACTGGAGGACGCGAAATGAGCCTGACGAAAGCATTCCGTGCGGGCTTTGTCCGTCGCTGGCACACCAACCCCGAACTGGCCCACACGAACGATCGGATCGACGGCCACGCGGGCCGTGTGGCGCGGATCATTCTGATGTTGTATCCAAAGCCGTCGGTTGAGTTGATCCGGGCCGCGTTGATCCATGACGACGGCGAGAGTGTGGTCGGTGACATGGGCGCTTTGCTCAAGACGAAGCGCCCCGACATCGCAAGGGCCCTTTACGGGATCGAGTTAAGCGCATCGTTGGAAATCTGGGGCAAGGGTCCGGTGCTTTCCAGCGACGACATGGCGTGGATCAAGTTCGCAGACCGCCTTGATGCCTACATGTGGGCTGCGCACCACGCGCCGCAGGTCATGGGCGGTGATGGGTGGCCGGAAGCGCATGAATGGCTGCGCACGGAGGGTGCGCGGCTGATGATTGCCGCCGACGTGATGAACACACTGCGGAGGGCTACCGATGCAACTGCGTGATTATCAGCAAGAAGCGGTTGACTCACTCTATACATGGTTCGACGCAGGCAAGGGAAACCCGCTTGTCGTCGCGCCAACGGGGGCAGGCAAGTCGGTCATCCTGTCCGAGTTTGTTCGGTCAGCCGTGACGCAATATCCCGGCACGAAAGTGATCGCTGTTACGCACGTCAAAGAACTAATCCAGCAGAACGCCAAGGCACTTCTGCGCATGTGGCCCGCGGCACCGGTGGGCATCTACAGCGCGGGCCTGAACGCGAAACAGACGGGCCGGCAGATCACCTTTGCGGGCATCCAGTCGGTTGCAAAGAAGGCCGACCGGTTCGGGTCGGTGGATCTGATCGTGGTCGATGAGTGCCACCTGATCCCGCGCAACCCGAAGACTCTTTACGGCAAGTTCTTCGACGCGATCCGAGCGATCAATCCCGCCGTCAAGATCGTCGGGCTATCCGCCACGCCATTCCGGCTGGATAGCGGGCGGCTGGATGCTGGCGATGATGCACTGTTTGAAGGCATCGCCTACGATATCCCGGTTGGGATGCTGGTGACGCGCGGCTACCTTGCGCCCCTGATCAGCAAGCGGCCCGATATGGTTTTCGACACGTCCGGCCTGCACAAGCGGGGCGGTGACTACATCGAAGGCGAGATGGACGCGCGGTTCAACACCGATGACGTAACGCGCCAGGCCGTGGCCGAGACGATCGCGCTCGGGCATGACCGCAAGTCATGGCTGCTATTTTGCATCAGCGTCAGTCATGCGCTGGCAGTGCGTGACGAACTGGTCCGCAATGGCATCAGCGCGGCGACCGTGACCGGCGACACACCACCAGCCGATCGGGCGCGTATCCTCGAAGACTTCAAGGCCGGTCGCATCCGGGCAATCACCAACGTCAACGTCCTTACGACCGGATTCGACGCGCCGTCAACCGACCTTCTGGCGTTCTTGCGTCCGACGCAATCACTCGGGCTTTATATGCAGATGGCGGGTCGTGCGATGCGGACGGCACACGGCAAGGATAACGGTCTGGTGCTGGACTTCGCCGGCAATGTCGCAAAGCACGGCCCCGTCGATGCTGTCATGCTGCCCGACGACAAGGCCAAGGGTAAAGGAGACGGCGAGGCACCAACCAAGACGTGCCCGCAATGCCAAGAGATCGTGTTCGCGGGCGCGCGGGAATGCGGGTGCTGCGGCTACGAGTTCCCGCCGCCTGAAATCAAGATCGATCATACCGCAAGCACCGCGGCGATCATGAACATGACAGCCGTCGAAGACTGGCGACCGGTGACAGACTTCGCCGTGGCACTGCACAAGAAACCGGGCGGCGATCTGGCATCCATGCGGGCCGAATACCTAATCGACGGCAAGGTGATCAAGGAGTGGGTCTGTTTTGATCACGCAGGGTTCCCGCGTCAGCAGGCCGTGCGGTGGTGGAACCAGAACGCAGGCACGACGGCACCGGAAAGCGTGGCGGATGCACTGGAACGTCAATCGGAGATCAGGCCGCCGGAGGAAGCCGTTGTGCGGCGCGAAGGCAAGTATGACCGCGTGGTCAGGGTGCGCGGCATGATGGCAGATCGGAGGGTCGCGTGATGCTGGTCAAGACAGTCAAGGTGCCGGATCATCGGCCGGGATACAGCGACCGCGCGAGCAATCATTACACGGACGTGACGCTGCCCGCGGCACCGTGGGAGCAGGGCCACAAGCTGTGCAAGGGTCCGGGCGCTAGCATCCACGCAAAACGCAATGATGCCGGGCAATTCATCCACGGCAAGCGGTCAGGCCGCAAGGTCTGCGGACATGAGGGATGCGGCGAGGAATTGCATCGCCGCAACGTGTCCGGCGTTTGCAGCAGTCATATGCACTTTCCAGCATGCCTTTGCCGTCAGTGCAAAGCGCGGCGGTCCGGGCAATGACTATGATGCCGGGGTGGCCCTGCACCGTATGCAACAGGGCGTCTGATAGCATTTCAATTCACATACCGGGACAGCCTGTCGCGCAATTCTGCGGCATGGACTGCGCGAGGATTTACATGACCAAGACACCAGTCAAGCCGGACGAAAAGACGGCTGCCGCGATCGGCGGAAACGCCGGCGGGGAATATCTGGACAGCATCGGCGTGTTCGATCTGCGCCAGCTATCGCCGGATCAGTGGGGGGAGTTCTGCGGAAGAATTTTTCAGGGCACCTGCGACGAGCTGCGCCGCCGGGCAAATGATGAAATCCCATTTTAGGATGGATGGCAACATGCTAACGCAAGCATCACCATATCACCGGGTCGCGGCGAACCTGCGCGATAACGGGTTTCATGCCATGCCGGTGCGTCCGGGCTACAAGGTGCCGGGAGACTACCGCGGCGGATGGGGCAACCTGTCAGGATGGGCCAAGTATTGCGACATGATGCCGCCGGAGTTCATCCACGGGCAGTGGGAGAACTGGCCGGAAGCCGGGGTCTGCGTGGCACATGGCAACGTGATCGGTCTGGACCTCGATACCGACCGCAAGGACGTGGCCGAGGCTCTGGGGCGAGCCGTGGCGCTATCCCACGTCCGGCGCAGGGGTCAGAAGGGCTGGATGGGCTACTATCGCCCCGGCGGTGGCCTGGACGGGCTGACAGCGCGTGTGCGGTGGTATGACCCCAAAGTATTCACCACGGGGCAGGATGGGACGAAGCATTACAGCCCGGTCGTGGAGCTGCTTTTGCACGGCACGCAGTCCGTTTTGCCGCCGTCGATCCATCCCGACACGCTGGCACCCTATTCATGGCTAACGCCGGACACGCTGGAAAACTGCGACATTTCGGAGTTGCCGGAGATCGGCGGTACCGACCTTGCGGCGCTGGATCGCGAGTTCACCAAGATCGGGCTACAACGGCAGACACCGCGAAAGGTTCACAACGCGGAATATGACCGGTCGGCGGCGTCAGATCACGACCTGGAGAAGCCGTTCGGTCGGTCCCTGAACGATCGGGCCATGGAGCCGCAGGCACTGGATCAGTGGTGGCCGGCGCTGGACATGCCGAAGTCACGCCAGCGAGGTCCGGGGGCTTGGGAAGCCGTGCCGTATTGGCGGGGATCGGGGTCCGGTCGGTCAGTGCAGGAGCGCAACCCGAACCTGAAAGCGACACCTGGCGGGATCGTGGATTTTGGCGCGGATCGATCATACACGCCTGCCGATGTGGTCATGGCAGCCCGCGATTGCAGCTTTGATGCCGCGGCGGAGTGGCTGGGGCAGTTTATCAGGGCAGAAGCGGGCGGGGTGGATCTGGACACGCTGAACGCTGGGCGTTCGCAAGATGCGCCTGCCGATGATGTGGCACCACCGGAACCTAAACCCGTCCACATTCGCGACAACTGGCTGGCGACGCCGGTGTTCACCGGGGCCAGATCGTTTGACAAGATCAAGCCTGCCGTGGTGCCGACCAAGGATGAATACGAAGCGCTGATCCCGTCCGACCCTGGGCCGTTCCCGATCCGAGACTATGCGTTCAATTGCCCCGGACTTCTGGGCGAGCTTGCCGGGTATCTCGATCAGGCCAGCGCCACGGCAACAGAAGCGGGCGGCCTTGCGGTGGCGCTGCCGATGCTGGGCGCGATCATGGGCAAGGCATACCAGACGCCGACCCGGCTACGGACGAACATCTACTGCACCGCAATCGGTGGATCAGGCACCGGCAAGACGAGCCTTGTCAGTCCTGCCAAGGAAGTCATGCGGCTATCGAAGGTTGACGGACTGATCGGACAGGACCGGATCGCGTCTGGGTCCGGGCTGCTCAAGATGCTGTCCACTGGCACGGCGCGCATCTGCTTTCTGGACGAGTTCGGGCACATGCTGCAACAGGTCGGAGGGGCAGGGGCAGGGGCACACGCGAAACAGATCATCACGGAGTTCACCCAGCTCTACAGCGCCGCCAATACGCTGTTCACGGGCACGGCCTATGCCACGCAGGACAGTCAACAGATTGACTGCCCGCATCTGTGCCTGTTCGGCATGGCAACCCCTGACCAGTTCTGGTCTGCGTTCGGGTCGTCGTCGCTCGAAGATGGATCAATCGCGCGGTATCTCGTGTTCCCGATCGGCAAGGCGGCACCAAAAGAGCCTGACGACAGGGGGCAGTCGTTTATCGTCGAGAGGCTTGAAGACATCACAGCGGCCATAGGGCGCAAGGTAAGGGGCAACATGGGTCTGCCGGAAACATGCACTGCCGGCATCACGGACGAAGCGGAAAGCGCCCGCCAACGGCTGATCTCTACCATGTCAGGATGCGCGGAACACGCCGAGCGCGAGGGCATCAAGGGCGGGCCTGCGATCCTGCGAAGGGTTGCGGAAAATGCGATCAAGATCGCTCTGATATCTGCCGTGGGGCGCAACGCAGACGATCCGGTGATAGATGATCAGGACTTCGCAGTAGGGCACGCTCTAGCCCGGTGGAGCGCCGGCGTGATGATCTCGAACATCGCCAGCCATATAGCCGACAACCAGCACGAGAAAGACATGAACGCGGTGGAGCGGTTCGTCGTGGCTGGGGGCGATGGTGGGAGGCGGTGGTCTGAGATGCTCAAGAGATTCCGGTCAATCAAGGCGCGCGACATGAAGGAGATCACCGAGACGCTGGAAAAGGAGGGCACGATTGTCATGCGGATGATTGCCCGCGAACACGGCGGGGGAACACCGCAAAAGGTGCTGTTCGGTGCATCTGACAGTTCGTAAACCAGATCCCACAGTTCGTAATTTCAAACCACAGTTCGTAGCGAACTGTGGTTTTTTTTCGCACAATTCGCGCCACAATGCGACGAACTGTGGGGGTGCCATTACGAACTGTCGAATGGTATTATACACCTTATTTATATAGGTATTTTTTTGTTTTTGTTTCACAGTTCGACAATTCGTCTATGCTTGTCTTTCTAGACTGAATCCTGACTTTTACCCTAAAAGGGAAACTCGCATACGAACTGTGCAACTGTGACCTTATTGACCGACTGCCACGCCGCACCTAGTGTCATCCACGCCAAGACCCGGCCCGCCATGAATGGCAGGTCACATGACGAAATACACAGAATTGCAGATCGGTGATGCCGTGCCCCTGGGTGCGGTGCGTGGCGTTCTGACGAACGAGCGGATCATGCGCGGCGGAGTGCCGGCGTCGGTCTGGCATCCGCTTCGCGTGGCACCCGGCAAAGAGCGCGCTGCAATCGCAAGTCTGGCCCGCGACAAGGTGACAGCCTTCTGCCCGATGGATGACCGTGAGCGCGTCCACAGAGGGCAGAGGATCACCTACCAAGTGCCGCATGTCTCGCAAATCATCTACGCCAAGTTTCAGCATCGCCCGCGGTGGGACGTGCTGCAGGAACGCCGGATCATCACCGGCGTGATGTGCATCGGCGAGCGCCCCGTCGTGCTGGGCAGAGATACCATCCGCATCCTGCGCGGACTGACGGAGCGCGCGGGCAAGATGGTGGCAAGGGCCGATCGCGTGAAGGCTGCACGGGACGAGATGATGCGGCTGAATGCTGGTGACGAGGTGGAGATTGTCGGGGGTCCGATGGCAGGTTTTCGGGTGCAGGTCACGGGGCACAAGGCGGGGCTGGTATGGTGGAACATGCTGGCCGAGAACGGGATGCCGATCACTGGTCAGGTATCGCGCGATGGGGTGGTGAAGGTTGGGCTTGCATGATTGGCGCGAATGTGCATAAGGTTTGGGTAACTGCTGAAACGCGCCTACCGTCGCCACGCCAGACTGGGACCGCCACGCCAGCACAAGGGATCGGTTGAGGGCTTGCCCGATAGAACCGCATCCGAATTTAGAAGATATTCCCCCGAACACCCGCCGCGTGCTCCTCACCTGTCCGCCGCTGACGGTCACTCGCATATGCGCCCTAACCGGCGTCAACTCGTTTCGTCGGCTGGGTTTCATAGACTGGCGGGAATATGCACGAAGCGGCACAAGGATTTACAAATGACTGACCTGACGCAGAAGCAAGAGGCTTTTGCCCTTGCCTACGTCGAGACAGGCAACGCGGCAGAGGCTTACCGTCGCGCATACGATGTCGCGCCGGATGCCCGCGATAGCTGGATTTACGTTGAGGCGTGTCAGCTACTGGACCACCCTAAGGTTTCCCAAAGAGTGGAGGCCGCACAGGCAGAAGCCGCCCGCCTTTCGATGTTTACCATCAAGGCCGCGTTTGATGAATACGAGGAGGCCCGCCAACTGGCGATCAAGGCGTCTAACCCAAGCGCAGCAGTTAGCGCCGTTACGGGCAAGGTTAAGCTGTTCGGGCTGGAAGCGCCCACTCGTTCGCGGGTGGATCATCGCAGCCCTGACGGCAGCATGACGCCCGCACCCGCCGCAGTGTTCAACCTGTCCGGCCTATCGGATAAGGAACTTGCACAATATGAGCGCCTTTCCGACAAAGCATCAATTCCGGGTGGAGTGGGCAAGGCGTAGCACGCTGGCGTTCACCAAGCATTTTTTCCCCGCACGTGAGGGGATGGAGTTTATCGAAGGCCCGCACCATGCCGTCATTGGCGACGTGCTAGACGACGTGCTGGCAGGACGCCGCACGCGGGTCATCATCACGCTTCCACCGGGCTACACCAAGACAGAGGCTGCGGTTGTCAACTTCATCGCGCGGGGTTTTGCTATCAACCCGGCAGCGCGGTTTATTCACGCGACATTTTCGGACGATCTAGCCCGCGAAAACAGCGACAAGATCAAAAGCCTGATCGAACTGCCGGAGTTTGCAGAATTGCAGGCGGTGACGATCAAGACGGACACCAAGGCAAAGGACCGTTGGAAAACGAACCAAGGCGGCGGGATGCTGGCCAAGTCGGCAGGCGGACCTATCACGGGTTTCCGCGCTGGCTACATGGACCCGGCGACATTTACCGGCGCACTGGTCATTGATGATCCTCTAAAGCCTGACGACGCATTTAGCCCCACGAAGCGGGCAGCGATCAACAGGCGGGCGACTAACACGTTCCGCAGCCGATTGGCGCATGAAGCCGTGCCTATCGTTGTGATCATGCAGCGCCTCCACTCTGACGATTTCGTTGGCCACCTGCTGACGGGCGGCACTGGCGAAGTCTGGGACCATCTGGACCTGCCTGTCATCATCGACAAGGGCGCGGAATACCCGAAGGAGTGGACGCACGGCAAGCCGATTGCGCATAAGCTGCCAGACGGCCCGTTATGGCCTGCAAAGCAGGACGCCGAACAGATCGAAGTTATCCGGGCGGACTCCTACACCTTCGCCAGCCAATACATGCAGCGGCCCACCTCTATCGAGGGCGCGATGTTCGATATGGCCGGGGTGCGCTGGTATAACGAAGCGCCGCAGATTGAATATTACCGGATGTATGCGGATACCGCCCTAAAGACAGGCGAACGCAATGACTTTTCGGTCATTCAGCTATGGGGCAAAATCAACGGCGGCGGCGCGGCGCTAATCGACCAGGTGCGCGGCAAATGGGAAGCCCCTGAACTGGAAACAACGGCTAAGGCGTTCTGGGAAAAGCATCGCGGCAAAGTGGTACGCGGACTCAAGGTTGAGGATAAAGCGTCCGGCACTGGCTTAATCCAGTCGCTAAAGCGCAAAGGCATCCCGATTGAGCCTATTCAGCGCGAACGAGACAAATACATGCGCGGCATGGACGCGGCACCGTGGGTGGCGACCGGGCAAGTTTACCTACCAGCCGATGCGCCATTCACAGAGGCGCTGCGCTACGAAATGCAGACATTCGACGGCTTGGGAACGGGCCATGACGACCAGATCGACCCCTTGATGGACGCAATCGCGGACATGCTAGGCGGATATGGCGGCGGAATTATGGGGACGATCTAACATGGCGAAACTCCCCTTCATTGACGGGCTGCGCAACATCGTGGCTAATCTTGGCACCGAACGCGACAAGGCCAGCCAATCGCATTACGTCCTGCAAATGCCGAGCGATGCGGAATTGTCTGCTGCGTATCGGACCAGCGCCACGGCCCGCAAGGTTGTGGACATGCCCGCCGAGGATATGGCCCGCGAGTGGCGCGAATGGCAGGGCAACAGCGACCAGATTGAACTGATCGAGGCAGAAGAAAAGCGCCTCGGCATCCAAGGCAAGGTGATGCAAGCCAAGATCAAGGCGCGGCTATTTGGCGGCGCAGCGATCTACATTGGCACTGGCGAACAGAATGGCGCATTGCCGCTGAATGTCCGTGCAATCAAAAAGGGCGGCGTCAAATATCTGACCGTCATCCCGCGCACTGACTTGAACGCGGGCGAGATTGAGACGGACCCGCGCTTGCCGGGCTATGGCTTGCCACGGTTCTACACCATCGGCGTCAGCCAAGACCGCATCCACCCGTCTCGGCTTGTGCTGATGCGGGGCGAAGAATTGCCAGACGATAACATGGCCGGGGTGCAGCAGGGCTGGGGCGATAGTAGTCTTGCCTCCTGCTTTACCCACGTTACCAACCTTGACGCCGTAGTCGCAAACGTCGTGAGCCTGACATACGAGGCAAACGTGGACGTTGTGGGCATCAAGGGCTTTAACGATGGGCTGAAATCGTTCGGTGAGGAATACGAAAAAACGGCAATCCAGCGTGCCAGTCTGCAAGCGCGGGGTAAGGGCATCAACGGGATGCTGATGATCGACGCGGATGACACCTACAACCGCAAGAGCGCCAGCTTCGCCACGCTGCCGGATCTGATGGACCGCTTCATGCAGTTAGTATCGGCGGCATCGTCCATCCCGGTTACGCGGCTGTTCGGCATTTCACCCGGCGGCATGAACGCGACCGGCGAAAGCGACGAAAAGGTTTACACCGACAGAATTAAGTCAATGCAGACGCTTGAGCTTGAACCAGCATTGTCCGTGCTAGACGAGTGCTTGATCCAATCCGCGCTAGGCAGTCGGCCTGCCGAAATCTTTTATAATTGGCGTCCGCTTTATGTCCCGTCTTTTAAGGAGCGATCTGAGAACGCTGAGCGCATGGCTAAGGCATTTCAATTGTTGAATGATATGAATTTGTTGCCCGCTGAGGTATTGTCTGAAACGCTTGTTAATGTGTTTACAGAGCTTGGTGTATCTCCTGGCCTTCAGGGTGCAGTAGATAAATATTTCAAACCTACAGGGGAAACCGACTTGAGCGAAGGCGAAGATTAAGGGATACTAAACGGGCCGGTTCGCAGTTGTAGCTGCGAACCGGCCCTAAGCCATAAACCTGTAAGGAGGTTCATATGCCTGCCCATAGAAAGCCCAAAATCGGTCCGCTTGTAAAGGTCTGCGAAGCATGCGGATCGTCTATCCCGCGTCCATCTTGGGCGACAAACGCTCAATGGGGGCGGCGGCGCACATGTGGGCACTCGTGTTCTCAAGTTTTGGGAACAATTGCGCGGAAAGCCATGTCGCCAACTGACGAAGATCGTTTTTGGGCAAAGGTTGATAAAACGCCCGGCTTCGGTCGCAATGGCGATTGCTGGGAGTGGCAAGGTGGCCAGTTACGGCATGGGTATGGACGGTTTTCAGTTGGACAAGGCGAAGAGAAAGCCCATCGGTACTCTTATGCTTTGGCAAAGGGTTCAATCCCAGACGGGATGATAATCTGCCATCATTGCGACAACCCGCCTTGCGTCAACCCTAGCCATTTGTTCTTGGGCGAACATCAAGACAACTCTGACGACAAACTGCAGAAAATGCGCCACCGCTACGGCGATAATAGCGCCAACTCGAAGCTAACCGAAGATCAAGTCCGCGCGATTATCGCTGACCCCAGAATGCAAATCGAAATAGCGGCGGCATACGGCATTACTCAGGGAAATGTCGGTCACATTAAGCGCGGCACGGCATGGCGGCATATCCCAAGGGGGTAAGCTCCAAAGGAAAGGCCCACTACCATGATCAAGTTTTCCGATGTCGCGCCCCTTATGGGGACGCGCAAAACTGCTGACGGCTACTTGATTGCTGATGCATACATCGCTCGTTCCGGCATTCAATTTTACGCTGGTTCTGAGATTGGAATACCAGATAAGGCGGTCATCCGCGTTTATCGCCCGCAAGATGAGGTTATGTCGCCCGCCAGCGTCCAGACCTACAGCCACGCGCCAATCACCATGAACCATCCCGATGTGTTTGTTGACGCGACCAACGTTGCTGATCTTGGCAAGGGTGAAGTCAGCACAGAGGCTCAGTGGATCGACGGCAAGCTAAAACTGCCGCTTATCGTAAAGGACGCCGCCGCCGTTGCTGCCGTTGAAAGCGGCGCGATGCGCGGCCTGTCCGCTGGTTACACATGCCAGTTAGATCACACTCCCGGAATTACCGAAGACGGTCAAGCATATGACGCGGTTCAGCGGTCAATCCGGATCAACCACGTAGCCCTCTGCCCGATGGGCAGAGCTGGCGAAGAGTTCCGCATTGGCGACAGTGCGGCCACCTGGGGTGCAAGCCCTATTTCCGCAGCAGACATGAAAGGAAGCCCAATGGCTGACACTCTGCAAACTGTGGTGCTGGGCGATCAGGCGGCACAAGTCGCAATCGCCGATGCACCAAAAATCGAAGCGTTCAAGGCGGCGCAGGCCAAGGCTCTGACTGACGCACAAACCGCGCACGCCACGGCTATCGCAGCTAAGGACGCAGAAATCGCTGTAGCTGACGCCGCACGCGATGCCGCCGAGGCCAAGGTGCTTTCTGACGCCGATCTAGACAAACGCGTTGCTGATCGTGCTGACCTGATCGCAGTTGCAAAGACCATCGACGCTGACGTTGCGACCGCTGGCCTATCCGACGCGGCAATCCGCAAGGCTGTTGTTGTCGCCAAGCTGGGCGATGCCATGGCAGACAAGCCGGACGCCTACATCGTGGCCCGCTTTGACGCACTGGCCGACGCTGCTGAAGGCGCAGACCCCGTGGCAAAGGCCATTGGTGATGCAAAGACCGCGCCGAAAGTTGTTACGCTGGACGCCGCATATGATGCGCGTGACGCTGACCTGTCTAACGCTTGGATGTCCAAGCCAGCAAAGGAGGCTTAACCAATGCCAATCGCTGATTTTCAAGGCACCTACGCAACCGATATGGCCAAAGGCTATCCCGGTATGCAGGCCGACCTGTCGAACGCTCGTGACGTATCGTCCCGCGTGATCGAAACTGCCTCCGTTGCTTTCGGCTTGGCCGTGGGCGCAGGCACTGCTGACGGTTCCGCCAAGCTGGGCGGCACCGGCTACCAAGGCATCACCATTGCCGACAAGACCCGCTCCGCTGACCTCTACGCCGTTGGCGAAGTTGCTGGCGTTATGCGCAAAGGCACGATCTGGGTAACGGCTGACAGCGCTGTCACCCCGGCAAGCACCGTGACCTTCACGACTGCCACAGGCGCAGTAGGCGCTAAAGCAGTGGCCGCTGGTATCGTCGCCATTCCCGGCGCTAAGTTTGAAACCACAGCCGCTGACGGCGCGCTCGTTCGCGTTTACCTGGGCTAAGGAGGCTCACTGACATGACCATGCAAGTTAACCCCCGCGATGCCGCACAGGCCGCGCTGGCCTTCGCTGTATCTCAGCAATCCCACATTGAAACCGGCGTTCTGAAGCGGAAATACCCCGCTATTCGTTACGCCGAGTTGATCCCAGTCGATACATCGGCTAACCCGTTTGCCGCATCTGTCACGCACTTCTCGCAGGACAGCGTAGGCAAGGCGAAATTCATGAACGGCAAGGCGGATGACATCCCCCTCGTTGACGTTCTGCGCCAGAAGTTCGAGGCAGGCGTCAATGACGCAGGCATCGGCTATAGCTTTTCTGTCACAGAGATTGGCCAAGCGCAGATGCTGGGTCAAAACCTGTCCGCAGACGGTGCCGAAGCTGCCAACATGGCGTTTCAGCAGCTTGTGGATGAAGTCGCTTTCGTTGGCGATACACAGCTTGGCGTTCAGGGCCTGTTAAATACCACAGGCATCACGACCGCAGCCGCATCCAAGACCTTTGCGCTTTCCACGCCGCAGGAAATCTTGGCCGAGGTGAACGGCACGCTTACCAGCATCATGACCGCGACGAACGGCGTGGAAATGGCCGACACCCTGCTGTTGCCGCTGGCGCAGTATGGCGACATTGCCACCCGCCAAATCTCGGCAGATAGTTCGATGACTGTGCTGCAATTCATCCAGCAGTCGAACGTCTACACCGCGATGACCGGCCAGCCGCTGACCATCGTGGCAACGCACCGCCTCACTGGCAAGATGGTGGCCTATAAGCGTGACCCGTCCGTCGTTAAGATGCACATGCCAATGCCGCTGCGCTTTCTCGCGCCGCAGCCTGTCGGCTTGCAGATCAACGTGCCGGGCATGTTCCGCTTTGCTCCGATCAACATCCGCACGCCGGGTGCAATTCGCTACAAGACTGGCCTGTAAGTCATGGCCAAGTTTGACGCGCAAAGCACGCGGCTGATCCTGCCTGACGGCACCGAGATTGCCCCCGGCGAAACCGTCGATCTGGGCAATGACGCGGCCAAGAACGAAGGCGTTCAAAGCTGGATCGCGGATGGCCTGCTAGTGGCGAAAGCCGAAGCCAAGGCCGCTTCTAAATCCGACAAGTGACACTGGCGCGGGGCTGTAATGGCCCCGCCCGCAACATCAGAAAGGCTTGATCCATGACCGCAACCGTTACTGACTGGATCGCCTACGCCGCAGAACGTGGCCAGACCGTCGCAGACGAGCCTGCCAGCGCACAGGCGCTTGTGCGGGCGTCAGACTACATCCGCGCACGGACTTTGCGCCATACGGGCATCCCAGAGGCCGCTAAGGACGAGGCAACATACATTGCCGCGACCTATGAGTTGGAGACACCGGGATTCTGGAACCAGACATACACACCGGGTCAGGCCAAAGTGTTGACCAAGGTGGACAAGATTGAATGGGACGTTGTGTCCACTGGCATTACAGGCGTTGACGCCATGCGCCCCATGTCGCCGATGATTGACGCGCTACTCGTGCCGACTGGCGTGATGGGGCTTGGAATTTACGTCATATGACCAACGCCAGCACCCTAGCCGCAGAGATTGCCGCAGCCTTGGCCGAAGGTTCCGCAGCCGTGGGCGACGGGCCGCTAACGGTCACGATCATCCGCGCAGGCGAAACGACCGGGCCAAGCTATGACCCGACAATCGGGCCGGACCAGACATTCACGGTCAACGCGCTTGTGTCCGAGTTTTCCGTCATGGAACGCAACGCCTCAATGATCGACGCGACGGACGTTAAACTACTGGTCGCGGCAGGGCAGGGCGTTGTGCCAACCTCGCAGGACCGGGTTACGCTGAACGGCAAGACGCGGGCCATCAAAAACGTGATGCCGTTGCAGCCGGGCGGCGCAGACCTTATGTATTCGCTCCAAGTCCAGTCATAGGAGCGAACGCCTGCCACGCACCATCCTAGACGACATCGCAGCATTGCCCGAAGCACAGCGGCAACAGGCGATAGACCAAATCACGCAAATGGTGGAGGCCGCGTTCCTGCTGGGCTTCACGGTCGCATGGTATAGGATACGGTATTGCAGGAGGTGACTTGATGACAAAATATTATCCCAAAGAGCAGGCTGGGATCGTTACGTGTGACGGCGTTTTAAAGCCCGACGCAATCGAATGCGACGTTGATCTGGGCTATGTTGTTTCACAATTGCAGGCCCCCGACGGTCAGTCAGCCGAAAACTACACCCAACTATCTTGGGGTATAGTGAGATTTGACCCCGCCTAGTTTACAGATTATAAACGGCTTCAGGTACGGCCCCGATAGGGTGACCGCTGCGGGCTGGTTGCCAATATGGTGCCGCCCGCGAACCACCCACCACATCACCGACCGCCAAGCCCTGCACCCAGCGGGGTCTCTGGCGTTGAGAGGAGCAGATCATGGATATCGCTTGGGCCATCTTCAACAGCAACACGCTATGGTTCATCATCGGGTTTGCCTTCTGCAAATTTGCGGGGAAGTAGCCAATGGCCAAAACGCTTGCACAACTGGTGGACGATCTAGAGCCAGCCGCGCGCAAAGCGTTCTTTGACGCCATCGCAGCCATTCGCAGCGAAATCACACTGGCACGGGTTGAGGCGGCAATCGCCAGAGGCGACGTGCAAGGGGTGCTAGAGGCGCTTAATCTCGAAGCGTCATACTTCCGCCCGCTGGACGATCTACTGCGTCAGGCGGTCCTTACAGGCGGCGACCACGCTATTGACGAACTAAAGCGCCTTGCCCCGCGCAACACGGTCACGGGCCGGTTCGACGCGGCCAACCCTAGGGCGGCTGACGTGCTGGCCAAGTATTCATCGCAGCGCATCGTGGAAATTAGCGAAAGCGTCCGCGAAGGCACCATGTCAGGACTGTCCCGCGCAATGGAAACGGACGCAGCCCCGCGCAAGGTCGCGCTGGATCTGGTCGGGCGCATTAACCGGGCAACCGGACGCCGCGAAGGTGGCATGATCGGGCTAAACAGCCAGCGGATTGACTGGCTAATGACGGCGCAGGCTGAACTTGCCAACGGCGACCCGGACGGACTGCGGAATTACCTGACCCGCAAGACCCGCGACAAGCGGTTTGACGCATCGGTGGAGGCCGCTATCGAAACAGGCAGGCCAGTGCCGGAAGCCACGCGGGACAAGATGAACCGCGCAATGGCGGCGCGTATGTTGCGCGACCGGGGCGAAACGATTGCACGCACGGAATTGCTAGGCAGTCTGCACGCTGGGCAGGATATCGGCATCAAGCAGGCGATTGAACGGGGCCAGTTGCGCCTAGACCAAATATCCGTCGCTTGGGATGCCAGCGCAGACAAGTTTACCCGCGACAGCCATCGCGCCTTAGATAGTGCGGTGCAGCCATACGGTCAGCCATTCGTTTCGCCTGTCACTGGCGCAATGCTGCGGTTCCCCGGCGACACAGGGCTAGGCGCACCGGCTGGGGACGTGATCAACTGCCGCTGTCACCTACGCATCCGAGTTGATGCCGTGAAGGGGCTTAAATCGCGCCTGACACCGGAAGAACTGGCGCGCATAAGGGCCGCAATGTGACTGTCTTTACCTATGACGATCTGCCCGATTGGGTGGCCAAGGTGGACGCTGTTATGGACGCAGTTATCGCGCAAGCAACATCGGACGCCATGGCAAGCATCAAGATCGCGCCAGGTATCAACCGGGGCGGCACTCGTGAACGGGGCGTTATCCCCCGCGACCTAGGCCCTTTGGCCGCATCGCTGCAATCTACACTCTACGGATCATCTGCACTATCGCAGACCGGGCAGGAAAGTTTCGCCCTTGTTGCTGGTGCTATGCGGGCGGGTGACGCCGCCGAGTTTTCGTGGGGCGGACCTGCCGCGCCATATGCCCACCCCGTCCACTACGGCGCAAACGGTCTAGACGGCACTTACTGGATTGATGAAATGGCGCTTGGATGGTCAGGCTTCATGGACGGTGCAGTCGCAAAGGTTAGGGCGGAACTGGAATGAAAACCAAGAATATCCGCAACGCGCTGAAGGCTGTGATCGAGGTCGCCAATATCCTGCCGGCCGCGCACGAAAACGGCACCACGCAGGCGCGGCCATATATCGACGTAAAGATTGCATCGGCACGGCGTGAAAATAACCTACTGGCAGGCGGGGCATTCCTGCGCGAAATCGGGGCGCTTGATGTCACGGTATGCGTGGACGAAGGCACCTATGCCAACGCAGCAAGCGACTATGCCGACGACATCGCGGCGCTGTTCCCCAAGGGGCTGCGGATCGACGCACCAGGCGGCGTGGTTGTTATCACAGACGTGCCGGACGTGCGCGCAGGCTTCAACGCAGACGCAGAGTATCGCGTGCCCGTCATGGTTCGCTATGAGGCCGCACCGCTAGGCTAGACGCACAAGAACAGGTAGTTCGTCCAGAACTCGTCGTAACGATCACCGGAAGCATATTCGGCCACCTTATCGACGGTCGCGCAAATATCATTCGCCCGCTGTATCGCCCTATCGCTGGGCTTCGGCTTGCCGAGTGCATCGGCTTCATACGCCGATTTGATCGTCACGGTGTAGCCATTGAAGGCCACCACGTCCTGCGCCAACGCGGGCGTGGCGAAAACGCCTAGAGCGAGAATCAATTTTTTCATCATGCCCCCAACATGGGCTGATCGGGCCAGCTTTCCAAGCCCCCGCAAAACTAGCCCCGCCTGCGGGGTTTCCCATTGTCATGAAAGGACAACGCCATGGCCCTTGCAGGTCTCGAAAATACCACAGGAACGAAAATCTACGTCGCATTGGGCGAACCAGCGACCTATACCGCTGCCGCGCTGGCAACGCTTGGTGGCTTTGAACAGGTCATTGGTGTTGTAACCTTTGGCGAATGGGGCGACCAAGAAACCGACGTTTCCGAGCCATTGCTGGCCGAGGGCCGCGTGATCCACACCACAGGCACAGCAGACGGTGGGACGGTCGCAATCAGCATTCAGACCCGCGACACCGATGCAGGTTCTGATATCATCAAGGCGGCTGGCGGCACGAATGAAGCCGTGACCATCATGAAGGTCTACGCATCTGGCGACGGCGAAGTTGCAACCGGCGTGTTCATGTCCGCACGTTTCCGCGATGCTTCCGGCAACAGCGTGCGTGGCTACTCTACAAGCGCAATGCTCAACACAGGCGTGACCGAACTATCCGCCGCTGACGTGACCACGGCCCTCGCATAATGGCTGATCTGACGCAATACGGGGTTGTCGCTGCTGCCGAACGTGGCAGCGACTTGACGCTCCGAGAGCCGGGGCATGGCGAAGAACTGGACATCGTTTGGACCATGCTGGGCTTTGACGCCGAGGTTGTGGTGCAGGCCGCGCGTGAGTTTGACCGGGCAGAGGCTGAAATCCCGCCAAAGGAACGCAAGCCAGAGCCAATGAAGCGCCGCGAGATTGCCTTGTGCATTTCCGCGACGACGGGATGGTCCAATCTGGACATGGGCGGCAAGTCGCTACCGTTTTCCCCAGCCCGCTGTTCCGAAATCCTGAATGATCCAAACTACGTCTGGATTGTGTCACAGGTCTACGATCACGGGGCCAAGCGCCGCAATTTTTTTACGAAAGCCGCGACCGCCTGACAACCTGGGCGGCGCACATGGGCTACCTTCACGCCAAGCGTGAAGACACCGCAAGCCGCTGGGAAGAACTGACCGGCGCAGGCAAGACCCCCGACATGCCGCAAGCTGGGCCGCTGTCCTACATGTTGCCCCTCTGGCGTGAGTTAGGGCGGGCGCACAGCACAGGCTTTGGCCCCGCCACGATGCCCCACGCCGAGATTGAGGCGTTCGGGGTGCGTGAGGGTCTGACAGCGAAAGAGCGGCGTTTGCTGCGGTCTATGTCGGACGCCTACATCAACGGCCTTGCGCTTGGCCGTGACGTTTTCGCAATTCCACCTTGGGACGGATCACATGGCTGATATTGCTCTACTCACAGCCCGGTTTACGTCCGAGGGTCACGAGACCGTCAAGGGCGCAAACCGTGACGTTGCACGCACTGGCAAAGATGCCAAGGCGGCGACTGATGCACTCGGCAAGTCCCAAGAGGTTCAGGGCGCTAAGGCTAAGGGTGCGGCGACAGCAAACAGCACGGCAGCAAAAGCGATTGCCAGCACTGATACTGTATCACGCCAAGCCGCATTGGCTCAGGACCGCCTTGCGCGTGAGTTTGACGACACGTCACGCGCTGTTCGGGGCACATCTGGGGCCATGTCTACGCTTAATGGCGTCATGGCATCGAACCAGACGCGGCAAGTCGGGATGCAACTATCCCAGCTATCGCAGCAGGCCATGGCTGGCGGCGGTTTCATACGCGCACTTGCGATCCAGTTGCCAGACATCGGCCTATCGTTCGGCACAATCGGCATCGCGGCGGGTGTTGCCGCTGGTGCGCTGTTGCCCTTGGTGGCCAACATGATGGGCGCGGGCGATGCTTCGGAGGATCTAGAGGATCAACTAGACTCGCTGGCCACGGCAATGGAAGCGCAAAGCGCTGCCGCCGATGACGCTGGCATGTCTACAGAGGAACTGCGCGAAAAGTATGGCGCGTTCGCTGACACGATGCGTTCGACGCTGGCGCTTATCCGCGAGACAGCCAACGCAGGCGCGCAACGCCAGATTGACAACCTATCACAGAGCCTTGCCGACCTTCTAGGCACTGCTGGGGCTGGCGATTCACGCGCAGAACTTGCAGGCTTCTTTGACGTTAGCACGGTGTTTGCATTCACGGATGCGCAGCGTGAGGCAAGGGCAGAGGCGCGCGCACTTACAGCCGAGTTCCAGAATGGCCAAGATGCGTTGGCCAATTCAAACGGCAACATTGATGAGCAGATCACATCTACGCAAAAGATGCTTGTGATGGCAACGGCGCTTGCGAACGTGACGGGCGGCATCAATGACGAGGAACAGGAATTAATCGACAACCTGGCGGCAACGCTGGATCTTATGTTGCAGCAGAAGAAAGCGACGGACGAAATGGACGGCGGGATAACCCGCGCCACCAAGTCCGCGCAGGAAATGATTGATAAACTGCAAGCTGAAGCAAAGCTGCGCGACGACATTAACGGCTACATCCGAAGGGGCTATACAGACACGCAGGCCCGCTTCCGTGCGGAGCAAGACGCATTCCGCGTGCTGGTCGATAGCAAGGAAATCAGCGCAGAACTTAAGAACGAACTGAACGACGCATGGGACGCAGCAAACGGAATTGCTGATGCGGATATGGTTGGCGGAATTGACGCGGCGGCGAACCGTGCCGCGCAGCTTGCAGAGGATATGGGCATATCCTTGCAGGCAGCGCGTCAAATCTATTCTATTGGCGGTGGCCGGGGCGGCGATCCCCGTGCAATGGGAGGTACTGGCTTTGATCGCAGCTATAACAGCGCCTTTCCTGACGCAGCCCGCAATGAACGCCTTTATGAGGCGGCACAAAAGGGCATCCTAGACCTGATCGCCGTTGCGGAAGGCACGGCAGGGCACGGCGATTACAACGCCACGCTCGACTATGGCAAATGGACGAACGGGCCGCAAAACCTCGTCAATATGTCGCTGAACGAAGTGCTGGCGCTTGGCGACAAGATGCGGACACCGGAAAACCGCGCAACCTACGCAGGCGGCGGATCGTCAGCCCTTGGCCGCTATCAGATCGTCGGCAACACCATGCGCGACCTGATGTCGGAGTTGGACCTGTCCGGCAACGAACTTTACAGCCCTGAAATGCAGGACCGCATGGCAGAGCAACTTGTGCGCCGCCGCATGGGCCAAGGCACCAACGGGATGCGCAACGAGTGGCAGGGGCTTAACGACGTCAGCCCTGACCTGATCGGCACAGCATTAGGCGCGCAGTCTATCGACCGTGTTGACCCTACCCTTGCGACCGAAGCCACCCGCGCACAGGCAGAGGCCAAGCGCGAGGCGGAAAAGGCGGCAAAGGACGAAGCCCGCGCAGTTGAGCAAAGCCAGAAGTCCTATGACAGCCTGATTGGTTCGCTTGATCCAGCCATTGCTGCAACGCAGAAATTTGACGAGGCGCAGAAGTCCGTCACAGAGGCGCTGGCGCGTGGCCAGATCACCACGGAACAGGCGGCGCGGGCTATCGAACTGGCACGCGAAGAATTGACGCAAGCCTTTCTCGACATAGACGAGGCGCTGATTGACAGCGAACGCTTTGACGAACTCAAGGACGGTTTCCAAGGCATTGCAGAGTCGCTCTATGAGGCGGCAATGAATGGAGACAACTTGCTTGAGGTGCTGCTGCAAATCATCGCGCAGCGGCTTCTTATGAAGGGTCTCGACCAGATTAGCGGCGGGCTTGCAATGCAGGCCACGGCGAACCCCGGTGGGTTCCTAGCTGGCGCATCACGGTTTCTATCATTTGACGGCGGCGGATCGACTGGCAGCGGTTCTAGGACTGGCGGCTTGGACGGCAAGGGCGGGTTCACAGCACTATTACACCCGAACGAAACCGTGATTGACCACACTAAAGGTCAGACTTTAGGCAATACCCAATCCGTCACGCAGACCGTCAACATCGTTGGCGCAAGCGGTGACGCCCAGATCCGCCAACTAGTCGCGCAAGGCGTGCAGCAAGGCATGGCGCAAGTGCGCAAGGACGTGCCGGGTATCGTGCAGCGTCATACGAAGGTGTCCGGATGATCTTTGCAACTTTCCCGCATCAAGCGCTGTTCCAGTCCGTCCGCTTTGAACTGGTCGGACGGTCGGCATCGGGCGGTGTTGGCTTGTCCGGTGCGACAACCCGCGTTGCCAGCAATTCGGCGCACTGGAAGGCCGAGGCTACGTTTCTAATTCGCGGCGAGGAGGGCTTTCTCGCATGGCAAGGGTTCGTGGCGCAGATGCAAGGCGTCCTTGGCGAAACGCTGGTGCCTGCATGGTCGCGCTATCTGCCCCGCGATGGGCAAGGGCGCGGCCTGTCCCGCAAGGAGGCCGTCAGCGTGCCTCCGCTGGGTTTTGGCGACAACACGGGCTTTGCGCAGACTGACACCGTCCACGCCCGCCTAGAAGGCGCTGCGGCGCTGCGTGATAGCGCGTTCCGCGTGTCCTATGACAACACCATCGGCCTGCGCCCCGGTCACCGCATCGGGCTGGGCGAACGCTGCCACGACGTGATGAGCGTGGTGGATCGCGGCGACGGCACGGCAGATGTGCGCGTGCAACCGCTTCTGCGCCAAGCATATGCGAACAACACGCAGGTTATTCTGGACCGCCCCGTTTGTCGGATGCGGTTTGAGACTGAAAGCGACGGCGTCGTCAGCTTCGACACGTCGCCGGTCCAGTCGATCACGGTCAATTTCCGCGAGGTGATTTAATGACTGTCCGCGACGACATCATAGCAATCTCGAACGATAAGCTGCGCAGCGCACGGATCGCGGCGGATTACCTGATCTTCATGGACTTTCTGGACGCACCGCGCCGGGTCTGGACGGGCTGGGGCAACCTAGAGGCCGAGGGCCACACATGGCAGGGCGTTGGCGATCTAATCGGCGTGTCCGAAATCCCCGCGTCTACATCGGCCACGGCGGAAAGCGTCACTCTCACATTGCAAGGCGCGACGGCAGAAATGCAGGAACTTGCGCGGGCGTCTAAAACCCGCGTGCAGGATCGGCAGATCATCATCTATCAGCAGTTTTTCGACGTAACGCCAGACGATACCGACGTGCAGCCTTGGTCGCCATTGATGCCAGCGTTTGCGGTCTACAGCGGCAAGATGGACCGCATGGCCTACAGCGCCGAACGTGACGGCGATGCCAACTATCGGCGCAGCATTGAGCTGACGACATACGGACTTTTCACCAACCGCAACGCCCCGGCAAATGGCCGTTGGACGGATAGCGACCAGCAGCGCCGCTATCCCGGCGACTTGGGGTGCAGCCGGATGCCGATCTACGCCAGCAGCTACAGCCCGACATGGACCGTGTAAGGCTGGCGCGGGACGGGCAGGACGTTTCGCACGTTGTCCGGCTCACTATGGCGCTGGCAGAGGCCATAGGAGGCCCGCAGCGCGTCGATCCTGCGCATACGGGCGCACAGGTGCTGCGGCTCATGCACAGCCCCTCTGGCGTCGTCTACGTCAGCGCAGGCGGCTTTATCGCTGGCGAGGTCAGCAGCACGATCATCAACCCCGACCCCGTAGCGATTGAACACGGCTGGTTTGCGACCGATCGGTCTGGCCTGCGCCTGCTGGACGCCTTCGAGGCGTGGGCGAAAGACATAGGCTGCGTGGGCGTGAAAATGTCCACAGCGGCAATCCCCGGCGGCGTCGGGACGATACTTGAGCGGCGGCGCTACAAGCCCGCAGAATTGGCGTGGTTCCGGTAAATGGCAGTTTTTACATACATCGGTCTGGCGGTCGGTCAGGCTGCGCTAGGTCTTGGTCTATCTCTGAACGCAGCCGTCGCAATCGGCGTTGGTGCCGCAAACCTTGCGCAAGCTGCTGTGGTATCGCTGGTGCTGAACGCGCTAACGCCACGCCCTAGCATTCCCAAGCAGCAAATTCAGGCCACCATCAGCCAAGCGACCGGGCCTCGCACAAAGCTATATGGGCAAGCGCTTCTAGGCGGCACGCGGGCCTTCTGGGAAGTGACCGAAAATCGCCTCTATCAGATCATCGTCACGAACCATGGGCGCATTGATGGGCTAATCGGCTTCTGGATCGACGGTGCGCCGGTAACGGTCAACCCTGACGGGTTTGTCATGGATGCGCCGTATTACAACGACAACATCGGCGGCATTTTCGACCTAAGCGATATCATTCTGGGCTGGCGCGACGGGTCCGGCGATGGCGGCGACTATGCCGAGTTTCGTGAAATTTTCCCAACGCTATGGACCGAAGCACACGCGTTGGAGGGGCAGGCAACCATGTCTGCGAAGTTCCGTGCATCTGGGCCAGAGGAATATGGCAAGATTTTCCCCAAGGGGCCGAGCACCGATGTGCAAATGGAGGCACGCGGCGCACGGGTTTACGACTTCCGCACTGGCACCACGGACTACAGCGACAACGCGGGCCTCTGCATCGGTTCATATATAGACGATGCAGACGGTTGGAATGTCTTGCGGTCTGACTTTGACGCAGACATCTGGTCGGACTTCGCGGACCTATGTGACGAGCCGATGACCCTACGCGCGGGCGGCACATCGCCGCGCTATCGCCTGTGGGGCGTCGTCAGCCTGACCGATGACCCTAAGTCGGTGCTGGCGCGGATGCTGGCAACGTGCAGCGCACAGGTCTACCAGACGCCAGAGGGCAAGGTCGGCATTATGGGCGGCAAATACGTTGCCCCTGACGTGACGATTACAGGCGACGATATCTTCAAGTTCGTGCTGATCGAAGGCACCGAAAAGCTGGACGCCTCCAACGTGGTGCGGGGCATCTATACCAGCGCCGCACATTCCTACCAGGACACCGAAGCGGACCCGTGGGAGGATACGGCGGCACTGGCAACGCAGCCAGAGCGCAGCATCGACTTCCAAGCTGATATGGTGCCGGAACACGCGCAAATGCGGCGGCTGATGAAGCTGGAACTCGCCCGCAAGAACCGCCCGTTTACGCTGTCGATCACGACAAACCTTGTCGGCATCAAGGCCCGCTTTCCACGCGGCGAAGGCTATCACGTCATCCGCGTGCAGAACGATGATATGGGCTTTGACGAGGCGTGCGAGGTCATATCGCATAACACCTACGCAGAGGACATGGGCGACGGCGTGCTGCAATGGCGCTGCCAGATGGAATTGGCAGGCATTGATCCCGCGTGGAACGATTGGAACGCGCTGACCGAAGAAGGTGACGCGCCTATCGCCCCGGCAATCCTAGAAGCAGAAGGCACGCCTGTTCCGATCATTCTGGAACTAGCGCAATTCGAGGCGGGCGGCGGGCAAGGCGTTCGCGTGACCATCACGGACATCAACCGGCCCGATCTCGTGTTTGTCGCCCAGATCCGCAAGTCACCAAGCGGGTCATGGTCCGGCATGGTCGAGACTGACCTAGACGCCGAAAGCGTAGGCCGCACCATCGGCAGCACCTACGACGTGCGCGTCAAATACAAAGGCGGCGTCTATTCCGCGCCTTCATCCATTACAATCATTGACCCGGAGGCCCCGTAAATGGCAAATGAAATTAACGAGCTAATGCGCGACTTCAATAAGTGGAACAATGCCAACCCGCTGCCGATTGGCGACCCTGCGTCTGGTGCGTATGCGCCGACGAAGAAAGACCTGCGCGATTGGGCAACTGCGATCCAGTTGGAAACCGAAGCCGGTAGCCTGCTCAATACCAAGATCACGACAGAGACAGCGCAACGCATCTCGGCAGATAATGCGGAGGCCGACGCCCGCGTTGCTGGCGATCAAAACGCGATCAATGTCGCCACGTCTGTTAGCGCATCCAATATCGTTGGCGAGTTCGACGCATCCTCCGGCGCTTTCCCGTCTACGGTCAACATTGGCGGCGTGACGCGGGCAGTGCAGGCGAAAGACGCCTTTCGCGTGTCTGTCGCTGGCACGGTTGGTGGCAAGTCGTTTGTCATTGAGGATACCATCACCGCGATTAAGGCCGCGCCGTCTACATCGGTCTATGCGGGCAACTGGCAGATCGGCAAAGGCTCGCTGATTCTCAAGGCCGCAGACATTCGCCCATTCCTAACCGAAGCCGCCATGCTGGCCGCGACGGACGTAGTGGCAAACCAGCGGGCGCAGGTTGCGGGCCGCGAGTGGATATACAAGCCGCTTGGCACATACACCGCCAGCCCGACCGTCAAGACCGGCGCGGCGTTCCAGCTTGTCAGCACGTCGCTAGAACAGCCTGACTGCACCTTTGCGCAAGACACCCGCCCTATTGCTTTTCTGCGGTCGGTGCATGGGTCTAGTGCGACTGTGGAAGCTGTCTATAAAGACGGTAAGAAGTCCATAAATCTAGCTGTAAACACGTCTGGGAATGTGAAGTCGCTGGGCAACGTCTTTATGGACGTTAGCGACCGGGGACGCGTTAGCCTTGACGCTATGGGGCTAAAGCTGGACGGCACAGATGAGAGCGCGGCAGCGCAGGCGGCGTTCGATAAGTTGAAAGGTCGGAAAATATTAATTCCGGCGGGTAAAACGCTTTGTGCGGCTGGTATTTACCTTAACGGGTCGTCATGGGACGGCACTGACCTGCTGGTGGAAGGCGAGTTCAAACTAGCGCCTGCTTCAACCGTAAACGCTAATAATGGCTCTGGCCTTGTTTGGACAGGTATTGAGGCAAAAGGTTGTGACTTTACTGTAAACGGCAACTTTAACGGTGATCGGCTGAACCAGCAAGACCGTGAACAAACCATTATGATTACACAGGCTGGTGGATACCTCCGGTCTGACTTACTTAACTTCAAGGAATTGCGGGGTGATGGTTGCTACATCACGCAAGAGAACTTCAACACTCTTTCCGCTGACCCCAGCTTTGACCTTGGCGATGTAATAGGCGAAAACTCTGCCTATGATGGCCGCAACATGGTCACTGTAATATCGTGCGAATATGGCAGGATTAATCGTTTCGTTTCGCGTAACATCGGCGGTTTTGTTGGCAGCGGCATCCAGCCGGGAGGGTTGGACTTCGAGCCAAACTATTCTGGGCAGAAGGTCCGCAATGTTACGGTTGGTTATGTTGACATTGAGGGTATTGGCGGAAGCCCGTTGCAAATTTATGGCTCTCGCTACGACACCACAGGACACACTACACTTGAGCCTGAGGTGTTTGATGCAAACATTCATATTGGTTATGCTCGGATCGTTAACCACATCCCTGCAAACATTAATGACGGTAATGGAAACCTCACTCAGACAAATCGTTATGGTTGCTTGATTGAGGGTGCCCGTAACGTGTCAATCGGGTTCCTTGATGTTGAGTTTACGCAGGCTTACGGCCTAACACTTGGTATTCGTAATGGGTGCGAAGATATTTACATCAAGGGGCGCGGTAAAAAATCACAGGTTGCAGACTTTGGGACTGGTGTATCCACACTCAATAGAATTTCTAAGAACCTGAATGTAGATTTTGATATTGATGATATCAGCAGGTATGGGAATTTGCTTGGCCTAGTCACAGAAAGCAAAATTAAAGGCCGTCTGACCAATCCAAAAACCGCCTATTACAGTACAAGGTTTGGGGTGGTGGTTGAGAGGCCAATCCCCCTTGTTGACCTCACGCCTATTTCGGCAAGTCTGGTGGGGACTGACCTGTCCCACGACATCCCTGCAAACGCGAACTGGACGCGGGCTTGGCGTCATGGCGGTGATTGCGACTATACAAACGCACGTATTATCGGGTCTAAGCAAAATGGAACATGGGCAGACCAGACGGCAAAAGTCGGCGACATGCAAATCGCCCGCGAAGGTGCAAAGAATGTCACGGACTCCGACGCCCTACCTTCTGGCGGTTATTGGCTGAAAGGGACGGTCGTTCGCAACAGACTTGCGGGGACGGCAGGACAGCCGGAAAGCTGGATACGCATGACCAATGGCACGTCTAACACGCTGGGCACAGATTGGCTGGCTACAGGTGAAAGTGCTGGACCCACCGTGTTCACTCAAGCCACCACTTACAGCGACACATTGCTACACACGGCGACCGATGAAACTCAAGTTTATTCCGGCACTCTGACCGGGGCTAAAGTTGGCGATTTCATAGACGTTGCGCTTGTCGGCAATTCCTCAAATACGCATTATCGGGGCGAAATTGTATCTGCCAACCTTCTGCGCATCTATGGGATATGCCGGGGCGGGACTGATGTAACACTTTCCAACCCATCGTTTAAAGTGCGCTGGCAGTTAGGATAAGCGGGGGCCTTTGAAAGGACTTGAGACAAGCGGTAAGAAACGTTTTTTCCAAGTCTGATCGCTGGCCTTTCTATGGCGACGAATGTCGCAAGAGATATTACCGCCGTGGCAGTTGTGATGATTGGTAAATATATCCATCTGTTAGGCTCAGGCAAAGTCCGCAAGCCGATATCATGAAAGGTTACAGACAAAACTATTCCGTGCAGCAAATATATGCCATAACTGGCTTCGCCAAGTGTGCGGCTAAAATTTGCGGATAAAAGCCCAAACCAGTCATTCCCCGCTACAATAGGTAGAAAGATGACGAACAGCAGTATTCCACCAAGAGGTGAGTATATTGATGGAATTGAGCAAAATGCTATTACGCCAAATGGAATTGTCGCAATCGCAACCGACTTGTAGCGCAATAATTTAGCCCATTTATCGCACTTAGCTATTTCGATAGCCAAAACGCCAAGTATAAAGAAGGAGGGGGGCCTTGGTCCAAATCCTGCGCCCCTCGCCAACATTACAACAGCGCATAAGGCAAATATAAACGCTAACCGGTTTCCGCGACAGGGTTGGGACCGCTGAAAGAAAGCGATAGCGGGCAAGCTGAGATAGAAAATCCATTCCCACCTCAATGTCCAGAGGACACTAGCCATATCCTCTCTTGAAATTGTGCTGTCCATCATTTGCGGCATCCCTAAAAGGAACATCCAACGCAGACCGCTGGCTATGTCGATACCAGCTAAGCTACCCCCGCGATAAAAACCGATTGCAAAAAGGGCAGACACGGCAGTCCATAGTAGCGGTGTAATTCTAAATATTCGTGACGTATAGATGGGAATAAATGGAAAATGCCCGCTGCGATTGTCAAGTATCGCATAAAAAAGTGCGCCGGAAACCATGAAAAACAAAGCAACGCCACCGCTTCCTGCGTTCGCTAGGAATGTATTTGCAGGCAAGTCCCAAATTCCAGATTGCGCATAGACTTGCCAGACTGCGAAGTGATGTATGACTACGAGAAGTGCAAGGTATCCGCGTAGGCCATCTATTGACCCGAGCCTTGCCCCACTCGGTGTGGTGGGCGTTAGGCCTATTCGGGACAGGGTAGTGCAAAGAACGGCGGGGCAAATAATCGCTAGAAATATGGATGCAGTAACCATTTTAATCTCTCTATTTTTTGGTGGTTTTAGTTGCTGCAGAAACAATAAGCAATCGGCTGGCGGTAGGAGTGCAATCCATACCCGCCAGCCTCCTCGAAACCGACACTAAGGATACCGGCATGAGTGAGACACACATGGGGGCAGCGCCTCCGATTCTGCAAGCGGGGCCGCGCGAATGATAACGCTTAGAGGCATCCAGGCGCATTACCCCTACCGCAAAAACGAGTGGCGCATGGTCATCCCGGCCACGCTGCTGGGGGCGGCGCTGCTGTTCCAAGACGGCATGTTCGAGACATCGCGGTCATTCTCTGCACTAGCACAAACCATGCCGCAAGAGGCGTGGGGCGTGGCTCTGCTGGTCTATGCGTTCGTCCGGCTTGTCGCCCTGACCGTCAACGGCTCATTTGAGCGGTTTCGCTACTCGCCGCATATGCGGGTTTTCGCGTCCGTTGTCGGCATGGTGTTCTGGGGCTGGTTTGGCTGGGGCTTCTTGTCCGCTGCGATCTACGCCGGGGGCGCATTGTCCGCCGTGATTGTTTACCTCACCATAGTTTTCCCCATCGAGATTGAAAACGCGCTTAACGCATTGGCAGATATCAAGCCGCGCGGTGCGTAACGTGGGTTTCTTTGAATGGCTCCGGGGCGTTCCCGAGGAAACCTTCACCGAAATCGGCAAAATGATCATGACGTTTCTCGGTTTTTTAGCGGTTGGGCTAATTGAAATTCGCCGCCGCGTTTCACTGGCACGAAAGGATGATCCACCCCGCGCCACGCTGGAAGTCGCAGGCGCATTGGTTTCAGACGCGCACGCTAAAAGCATCGTGACTGCCCTGACGGAAAACACCCACGCGCTGCACCGGAACACGGACGCGGCCATTCGGGTGCATGACGCCGCCGACGACCTCAAGCTAGACGTGCGCGATCTGCGTTTAGAACTGCGGCACGGCAAGACGTAACCAATCACACATTGCTATAGCAAGAAGGACGCACGCTATGCGCCCGCGCGTGGTCGCATCGCCACACGTCGCCGTTCTGGCGGTGCTGGGTCGCCGTGTTCGGCCAGCGCCATTGCGAGACAAGCTGGCGGTTTTATTACATCACATTGAAGGTCAAAAACATGCGAACGCTCAACGAAATCATCGTTCACTGCACCGCGACCCAAGCGGACTGGCGTGACGGCCAATCCACATCGGCAAAGGTGGCGGAGGTCAAGCGCTGGCACCTTGGCAACGGCTGGTCTGATATCGGCTATCACTACCTGATCGACCGTGACGGGACGGTCGCAACTGGTCGGCCACTCGGCACGGTCGGCGCGCACGTTTCGGGCCGCAACACTGGCACCATCGGCATTAGCCTTTTCGGCGGTCATGGCTCGGCGGCAAGCGACACATTCGCGGACAATTTCACGCCAGCGCAGGACGCCGCCTTGCGCAAGCTGCTGGCGGATCTGATGGCTAAATACAGCATCAAGAAAGTAACTGGCCACAACGAATACGCCGCGAAAGCCTGCCCCGGCTTCAAGGTCAGCACATGGCTGGCAGACACACAGCGCGGCCCTGACGTGCATCCCGCAGAAACGGCAGACCTAGCCACGGAAGCCAAACTTATCGCCCTAGTGGACGCTGTGCGCCTGCTGGCCGATCAACACGACCCCCGCGTATAACCCGAAAGGAAACGCCATGACCCGTGAAGAAATCCTCGGCATCGCCCGCCACATCCTGACAACCGCAGGCGGCGCGCTTGCCTCGCGCGGCATCATCGACAGCACCGAGACCGAATTGATCGTCGGCGCAATCATCACTGTGGCTGGTGTCGCGTGGTCGATTATCGCCAAACGCCGATCCCCCAGCCTCCGACAATGAACCTTGATTACCGCAGACCCGAAAAGGCCCGTCAGCTTAATTGCTGGCGGGCTTCTTTCGTTTGGGGTGTCCTATTGTGTAAGGGGTTTCAGTCGTCATGAGAATATGCACGAAGCGCCTCAATAGACGCCATCATTTGCACAGTCTCGCCAGAGGCAGCCGCACGAACAGCCGCCCCGATTTCGTGCTGCATGAGCGCAATCGTAAGGTTCATTCCAGATGCCATTTCTGGGTGTTCAGCGGCGATCTTGATCCACCGATCCCGCTTGGCTTGTATCCGGTCAATCTCTCGTGGCAGCGCGTCGGCTAGAGTGTCCATCTGTCAGGTGTCCTTTGTGGGGTTAAAGTTTTCCGACAACTTCGCCGGTGTCTTCGTCCAGAATTTCCACGTTGCAGCGGCCTGATCCCTTGGGGCCCGTGACAATGCGAAACTCGGCTTCGTCCATGAACCGGCAAACGTGTGCAGCGGCTTCGTAATCGTTAAACACCTTGGCTGGCAGGTTCATCATGGCTTGTCGGTCCTTAATTTCTGTGTCTGGTTTGGGCTACATTGCCCCTCTATAAAAGACATTAGCAGCCCTGATCCTTCATGTCAATACGTGTATATACACACTAATACACGTATTGACATTTGCAGACTCGCAAACTATTCTTTACCTCATGATAATGGCACGCAGAAAAATCCCGCTGGGTCTGGCCTTAGAGCCTGATGTAATCGCCGCTCTTGACGAGTGGATTAAATCGCAACCCGTTCCGCCTTCACGCACGGCGGCGGTTGAGGCCGCTATCATGGCCTTTGTGAAGGGGAAGTCAGATGACTAAATCAGCCCTCTATCGCTTCTACGGTGAATCCGATGTGCTTTTGTATGTCGGTATATCTCAATGCCCCTTCACGCGGTCAAAGAGCCATGAAGCCAATGCGTCTTGGTATGGTGATATTCGATTTATGGAGGTTGAATGGCACGACACGCGCGAGGATGCGGCGCGGGCGGAACGTGTCGCCATTGATCGTGAGCGCCCGCAACACAACGTCGTGTATCGTCACGAGCCGCGCTACCTTGCTGCGTCCATGCTGTCGCCAAAGCGTGACGTTGTAGTTGATGCCGTGCCAAAGATGGCCCCGATGCAAGGGCCGATGCTGGGCAATTCCTATTCTGTCGGCTGGCCTGACTTCCAACCGGAAGGCGTTCCAAAAAGCCACATGTTCGGAGCGGATCTGGCTTCGATGCTGCTGGCGTTCAAGATATGCCGCAGGGGTGACATAATCTATGTTGAGCCGGGTATCCCTGTAACTGATCGGATGATGGAAGATGCTGTTCTTGAAGGCATACACGTTGTGACATCGTGACGCGCCGACATGTGCGCGATCTGGTGGTCGTCGCTGGATCAGGCTGACGCGCTGGACAAGATCGGCAAGGTCGCGGGCCAGAAGGTCAACCGCAATCAGGTCAACCGCCTTTGCAAGTATAGCCGGAACCCCGCCGATAGAACTTTAGATTAAGGAGCAAGCGCATGTCGGATCATAGTGCCATAGACGCAATCGAGCGGATCAGCGACGATCTGGCCCGCGATATTGGCAGACAGCCTAACGAACCAGAGTTAGCCGCGCGGCTGGCGTTGATCTTTGGAATTGGCATAGGGGCGCTGGCGGCTAAAACTCGCGACCCGGCGTCATGGATTGAGAGAATGACGCAATCCGCCAGAGACGCGGCAGAAGATGTTGCCGTCCAAACCAAACATTCATTCTAGGGAGGCTATGCTCATGCTCCATCGGACTGCGGCGGCTGTTAGGAACGGGGTCAGTCATCGGGCTATCTCCTGTGTGGTGGCCTATCACGGCCAAGATGGTGCGCTGCTGAAACACTGCACGGGCGCGGGCTAAGTCGCGGATGATCGCGGCGGGGTCGGTCAATTTAGGCTCACGCGCGGTGGCTTGCGTAGAGTGCCGCCAGTCTCTGCCTCAAATGCCGCAAACTGGTCAGGCCGCAACCGTATCGCTGCCGAAACTTGGCAGCGCGGGTATCTCGCATTAAACGGATGTATGCTGCCGATCTCGACGTTGTTGCCAAGGCAGAACATCACGAAGCGGGACATGCTGGCCTTAGAAAAGTTAAGCCCTTCTTCGCAGTGCATCCAGACGCGGCCTGCATAGTCATCAGGCCTTGCCTCCTGTGCCATCATGCAGGCGCAAGCACCGCTAGGCCATGTGCAGGGTTCACTCACAGCGCACCCCCTTGCACACAGGCGGACGGCGTGGGGCGAAAAACGGCAGGCACACATTCCGCGTTCGTTCGCGCTCTGTCCGGAGATGCGGCACACATATTTTGCAATGAAATCAGACCGACGCTAGGGATTTGCAATCCGCTGCGTAACCTCTCCGCCAACTCGCCGCCG
>TARA_R100000935_G_scaffold11174_7_pt1 | contig 44864 bp, 38 predicted proteins | sample TARA_R100000935 | Tara Oceans TARA_R100000935 (sample SAMEA2621502) | marine metagenome | biome: marine biome (ENVO:00000447); feature: surface water layer (ENVO:00002042); material: "saline water (ENVO:00002010), including plankton (ENVO:xxxxxxxx)" | depth 5 m
CGCCATGCCTCTTCTGCTCGACCGCCGCATGCTGCTGGCCTTCGGGGCCGCCGCGGCCTTGCCGCTCTCAGCGCCCCGCGCCCAGCCGGCGCCGGCGGCCAGCGCGGCGGACTCAGCCTTCGACGCCCTGGCGGCCGCCTGGCTGGAGGCCAATCTGCGGCTCAGCCCGATCACCGCCACGCTCTGGGGGGATCACCGCTATGACGACCGGCTGGACGATCTGAGCCTGGCGGGCTGGTCCGCCCGCCGCGACAGCGCCGCGGCCTTTCTCACAGGCCTGACCGCCATCGTGCCGGCCGAGCTCAGCCGCGAGCGGCAGGTGGACGCCGCCATCCTGCGCAACAGCCTGGCCGGCGAGGTCTGGTCCCACGACACCCTGCAGGCCCAGCGGTGGGACCCGCTGATCTACCAGTCCTCGGTAGGCTCGGCCCTCTATGGGCTGATCGCCCGGGACTTCGCCCCCCTGCCGCAGCGGCTGGCCTCGGCGACCTCGCGGATGAGCGGCTTTCCGGGCCTGCTGGCCCAGGTGCGCGAAAGCCTCGCCCCGGCGCGGACCCCGAAGATCCATGCGCAGACCGTCTCTGGTCAGAACGCCGGGCTGGAGAGCCTCGTGGACCTCTTGCTCGCCGAGGCCGGCGCCCTGGACGCCCAGGGGCAGGCCGAGCTGCGCGCCGCCGCCGGCGTGGCCAAGGTCGCCATCGCCGAGCATCAGGCCTGGATCGACGGGGTCCTGGTTCCGCAGGCGGCCGGCGAATGGCGCCTGGGCGCCGACCTCTATGACGCCAAGCTGGCCTTTGCCCTCGACAGCCCCCTGAGCCGCACCGAGATCAAGGTCGCCGCCGAGGAGGCGCTGGCCCAGGTTCGGGCCGAAATGTACGACATCGCCCGTCAGGTGCTGGTGGCGGGGGACGCCCCGCCGACGCCGCCGAAGCCCACCGCCGACCAGGAACAGGCGGCCATCGCCGCGGCGCTGGAGCTGGTCTATGCCGACCGGGCGACGCCCGAGACCCTGATCGCGACAGCCCAGGCCAAGCTCGACGCCGCCATCGAATTCGTCGCCGCCAACCCCATCGTCACCCCGCCCACCGAGCCGGTGCAGCTGGTCCTGACGCCGGAGTTCCAGCGCGGGGTGGCCGTGGCCTATTGCGACCCGCCCGGGCCTCTCGATCGGGAGCTGCCCACCTTCTACAAGCTGTCCCCCATTCCCGAGGACTGGAGCGCCGAGCAGGCGGAGTCCTTCCTGCGGGAATACAACAACTGGACGCTCGAGGGCCTGACGGTCCACGAGGGCACGCCCGGCCACTATCTCCAGCTGGCTATCTCCAACCGTCACCCCTCGGTGCTGCGCTCGATCCTTTGGTCGGGGAGTTTTGTGGAGGGCTGGGCCTGCTACGCCCAGGACGTGATGGTCGAGGCCGGCCACAGGGACGGTCATCCCCTCTACCGGCTGGCCAATCTGAAATTCCTGCTGCGGGTGATCACCAACGCCATTCTCGACATCGGCGTCCACGTCGAGGGCTGGGACGAGGCCCGGGCCATGCATCTGATGACCCACGACGCCTTCCAGCAGGAGCGCGAGGCGGCCGGCAAGTGGACGCGGGCCCGGGTCTCCTCGGCGCAGCTTCCCACCTATTTCGTCGGTTGGCGCGAGCACTGGTCCCTGCGCCGGGAGGCGGAGGCCCGCGCCGGCGCGGCCTTCGACATGAAGGCCTATCACGATGAGCTGCTGGGCTATGGGTCCCCGCCGGTGCGGGTCTCCCGCCAGTTGATGTTCGACCTCCCGGTGGGGTGAGTCCCCATCCCGTCACCCCGGGCCTTGCGCCCAGGGTCCCTGGCGCCGCTTGCGCCCGCCCCGACGAGGGACCCTCGGGACAAGCCCGAGGGTGACGACGGTGAGGTGAGGGGCTGGCCTAGCCCCCGTCCTGCGACCTCAGCCACCGGCTCAGCAGATAGAGGTGCAGGGCGTGGACGGCGATGTAGGCCAGGCTGACCAGCGCCAGAACCAGACGGAACTCAAGCTGCTCGTCGGGCTCCACCCAGAGGCTGGCCAGGCTGAAGGGCGTGAGGGTGAAGGCCGCCAGCAGCGGCGTGATGGCCAGGGCGATCCCCCGCGGCGCCGACCAGATCGGGCGGCGGCCCAGCCCCCACTGCATGGGCAGCTTCGTCCCGGCGGGCGCCCGCCGGGCGAAAGCCAGCGACATGGCCGCCAGCACCAAGACCGTGATGCTTGTCACAAAGGGCGCGCTCAACATGCCGCCAGCTTGGCAGGTTTGGCGCCTGACTCAAACCGGCGCGAGCGCCGTCCTAGATCAACCGCGAGCGGATGGCCTGGGACAGGAGGTCGATCAGGGTGACGGCGACGACGATCACCACGGCGATGGCGGCGACGCGGGAATAGTTGAAGCTGTTCAGGCTATCGAACAGGATCTGACCGATGCCGCCGGCCCCGATGAGGCCCAGGATCGTGGCCGCCCGGCTATTGGATTCAAACCGGTAGAGGGCGTACGAGGTCCAGAGCGGCGCCACCTGCGGGACCACGCCCCAGGCGATCTCCTGCAGCTTGTGGGCGCCGGTGGCGCGCACGCCTTCCACCGGACCCTTGTCGATGGACTCCACGGCCTCGGAGAACAGCTTGCCCAGCACGCCTCCGGTGTTGAGCGCCAGCGCCATGACGCCGGCGAAGGGGCCGAGGCCCACGGCGACCACGAAGACCATGCCGATGACCAGGTCGGGCACCGAGCGCAGGATGTCCATCACCCGCCGCACCGGCCACTGGATGGCGGGCGGGGCGATGTTGCGGGCGCCCAGCAGGCCCAGCGGCACGGCCAGGAAGACGGCCAGGGCCGTGCCCCACATGGCCATCTGGATGGTCAGCCACATCTGGCTGACGAAGAAGGGCAGGAGCTCGAAGTCCGGGTTGACGAAGGCCCGCCCGAACTCCCGCATATTGTCCGAGCCGGTGAACAGCAGCGGGAACTTCTCGATTTCGGCGGGACCGAAGCTGAGCGCCAGGACGACGGCGATGCCGCCCCACAGCAGGACGTCGAAGATCCACTGACCCAGCGGCCGCGCCGGCGGCGTCAGGGCGGGCGACGGCGTGGCCGCCGGCGTGTGGGCGGCGCTGGGCGCGGTGGCGTTCACAGGCGTCAGGCTCTTCGTCTTAGGGGGCCGCGGGCGTCGCCGGCGCAGCCGCCGGCGCTTCGCCGGCCCGGGCCTCAAGGGCTTCGCGCTCGGCGCGGATCGCGTCCAGGGCGGCTTGGGCCTCGGTGATGCGGGCCTGATCGCCGCTGTTCCTGGCGGTCAGCAGCGCCTCGGTGGCCTCCATCTCCCGCACCGGCAGCAGATGGCTGGCGTCGGCCGGCAGGAAGCCGCCGATGGAGATGGCCGACAGCAGCTCGCGCTGACGCTCCGCCTCAGGACCTTCGCCCTTGCCGTAGGTGAGGAAGAACTGGCGGACCTTTTCCTTGACCGCCGGGTCGAGATTTTTGCGCCAGACGATGGGGTCCTCGGGCAGCTTCGGGGATTCCCAGATCACCTTGACCTTGTCGGTGACGGTGGGCTGGCCGTTGGCGCGGTTCTCCACGTCCCGGGCGGTCTGCAGGCGGATGGCGGTGGAATTGTTGGTGGCCACGTCCAGCACGCCATTGGCCACGGCGAACAGGTTGGCCTGGTGGTTGGCGGCCCGGACCTGCTTGAAGCAGCGCTCCGGTTCGATGTTCTGCGGGGCGAACAGATAGGTCATGGGCGCCAGGGTGCCCGAGGTCGACTTGGCGTCGCCGATCCCGAAATCGAGGCTCTGGTCGCACTTCAGCACGTCTTCCAGGGTCAGGCCGCTGGACGCCGTGGCGATCAGCACCGAGCGATAGCCGTCCTCGCCGGAGGGGTCGAAGGTGCGGGCGAAGACCTCGGCGTCGGCCCGGCGCACAGCCTCCAGACCCGACAGGTTGGAGAACCAGCCCACATCGGTCTGGCCAAAGCGCAGGGCCTCGATCAGCGCAGTGTAGTTGGAGCCGTAGAAGGGCTTCACCGGAATGCCGATCTCCTTCTCCATGTCAGCCAGGATCGGCCGCCAGAAGGTGTCCAGGCTGGTGGAGTTTTCCGTCGCCAGGATCGAGAAGTTCAGCACCTCGGGCGCGGCGCTTTCCGGCGCTTCGCGCTCGGAACAGGCGGCGAGGCCCAGGGCCAGGGCGACCGTGAGGCCGGCGCCGATCAGGCTGCGGCGGATCATTGGGGAGCTCCTTCCCAGAAGACGTCTTCGAATTCCGGACCGTAGATGTCGATAAGCTGTTTGCGGGTCAGGCCGTTGGGCGGCCCATCATAGACCACCTTGCCGGCCTTGAGGGCGATGACGCGGTCGCAATAGCGCATGGCGTAGTCGACCTGGTGCAGGGTGACGATCAGGGTGAGGCCGTCGGCGCGGTTCAGCTCGCGCAGGATCTCCATGACCTTGCGGGCCGCCACAGGATCGAGAGAGGCCACCGGCTCGTCGGCCAGGATGATCTTGGCCTTCTGCACCAGGGCGCGCGCAATGGCGGCGCGCTGCTGCTGGCCGCCCGAGAGGGTGCCCGCCCGCTGGCCGGCATATTCGGCCACGCCCACCCGGGCCAGCGCCGCCATGGCCGCGCCCTTGGTCTCGGCCGGCCAGAAGCCCAACAGGCCCCGCAGGAAGCCAATCCGGCCGAGCGAGCCCATGGCCACATTGGTGAACAGGGTCAGCCGGCCCACCAGGTTGAACTGCTGGAAGATCATGCCGATGCGGATGCGGGTCCGGCGCACGTCCCGGTCCACCCGGCCCTGGGCCTGCACGGCGCCGCCAAAGGCGTCGATGCGGCCAGGCCCCTTGTCGATCGGAGCCAGGCCGTTGATGGCCCGAAGCAGGGTGGACTTGCCCGATCCCGAGGGACCGATCAGGGCGATCATCTCGCCGCGGGCGACGTCGAGGGAGACGGTGTCCAGCGCACGGCGGGACCCGAAGCTCTTCGACACTTGGCGCACCGAAAGAACGGCTGCGTCAGACATGAATGGCGAATATCCCCTGGGCGTTAGCGGCCGGACTCATAACCCGCGTGTGATCGCCGAGCCCCACGACGGTTTCATGACATGGGCGCCGGGCGCGGTCCAGCGCGGGGCCTGCGCGCCAGCGTCGCGGGGGACGGTGCGGCCCCGCGGACGCGGGAAAAGCCCTGGCCCGCCAAGGACCTTTTTGGGTTCCGCCCTTTACATCCGATCCAGATGCCACTATCTGCGACGGCTCCGGCGGACCCCGTTGTCCAAAGCGTTGCTAACGCCGGATTGGGTTCAACAATCTGTTGGGGGTTGCGTGAGGTGCATAAGTACCATACGCCCCTGGACCTGGTCCGTGAGCGGTCACCGGAGCGTCCTGTCGCCTTTGCGCGACCGGATGCTGTGGCCCTAGCGGCCCGTTGGTTCCAGGAAAATTTTAAAGGCGACGTCTTCTACGCTGTAAAGGCCAATCCTTCGCCGTGGGTCATCGAGACTCTTGCGGCGAACGGCGTGCGGTCTTTCGACGTGGCGAGCCTGCCCGAGGTCGAGCTGGTCTCCCAGCTCGTGCCGGGCGCGCGCATGGCCTTCATGCATCCGGTGAAGAACCGTCGGGCGATCTCGTCGGCCTATTTCGACCATGGGGTCCGCACCTTCGCGCTGGATACGCACGAAGAGCTGGCCAAGATTCTCGACGCCACGGGCCAGGCCGCCGACCTGAACCTCATTGTGCGCCTGGGCGTCTCGGCCGAGGGCGCGGCCTATTCCCTGGCCGGCAAGTTCGGGGTCGACGCCTATGAGGCGCCCGAGCTGCTGCTCGCCGCCCGTCGCGCCACCAATGAGCTGATGGGCGTCTCCTTCCATGTGGGCAGCCAGTGCATGCGTCCGACCGCCTTCCAGGCGGCCATGACGCAGGCCTCCCGCGCCCTGGTCCGCGCCGGCGTGTTCGCCGATGTGGTGGATGTGGGCGGCGGCTTCCCCTCGGTCTATCCGGGGATGGTTCCGCCGTCTCTGGCCGAGTACATGGACTCCATCGACCGCGGCTTCGCCGAGATGATGGTTCACGAGACGACCGAGCTGTGGTGCGAGCCCGGCCGGGCCCTGGTGGCGGAGTCCTCCTCGGTGCTGACCGCCGTCGAGCTGCGCAAGGGCGACGCCCTCTATCTGAACGACGGCTCCTACGGCAGCCTGTTCGACGCCACCCACACCAAGTGGCCCTTCCCGGTGAAGCTGATCCGCCGCGAGGCCGACGGCTCCACCCGCGAAGTGGATGGCCCGCTGAAGCCCTACCGCTTCTACGGCCCCACCTGCGACTCGCTCGACCACATGCCCGGGCCCTTCTGGCTGCCCGAGGATGTGCGCGAAGGCGACTATGTGGAAATCGGCATGCTCGGCGCCTATGGCGTGGCCATGAACACCCGCTTCAACGGCTTCGGCGACACCGAGACCGTGGTGGTGAATGACCCGCCCATGGCGTCCATGTTCGGCCTTGCGCCCCGCGCCATCCCGGTGCCGCGCAGCGAGAGCCAGAATGTCGTCAAGCTGTCGCGGGCCCGGGGCAAGAAACGCCGTCGGCGCTAGAGCGTTAGCTCTTCGCACACCGCAAGAGACGCGGCCGGTCGCTCCGTCCCGGCCGCGTCCTTTTTCCATGGACGGGCGCTCAAACTCTAGGACTCCAAGAGAATGAACGCTGAGGTTCAGTCCAACCGCAAGGCCGAGCTGCTCTCGTCCACCGTCGAGCACGTGGCCATCGACCAGTACGACGCCCGTCCGATCATCGACGCCATGCGTCAGATGAGCTTCACCAGCCGCGACACCGCCCGGGCCGCCGACATCTTCTCCATGGCGCTGGAAGATCCGTCCTGCTCCACCTGGCTGACCCTGGCCGGCTCGACCAGCGCCGGCGGCTGCATGCACATCTATCGCGACATGGTGAAGTACGGCCTGATCGACGCCGTGGTCGCCACCGGCGCCTCCATCGTCGACATGGATTTCTTCGAGGCCCTCGGCTTCAAGCACTACCAGGCCAAGGAGCCGGTGGACGACCGCGACCTGCGCGCCCTCTATATCGACCGGATCTACGACACCTATATCGACGAGGAAGAGCTGCAGACCTGCGACGCGGTGATCAAGGAGATCACCGACCAGCTGGAGCCGCGGCCCTATTCCTCGCGGGAATTCATCTGGGAAATGGGCAAGTGGCTGGCGGCGGGCAACGCCAAGAAGCCCGGCTCGCTGATTCAGACGGCCTATGAGGAAGGCGTGCCAATCTTCTGCCCGGCCTTCACGGACTCCTCGGCCGGCTTTGGCCTGGTCAAGCATCAGGTGGAGCGGATGAAGGCGGGCAAGCCCTACCTCACCATCGACTCCATCGCCGACTTCCGCGAGCTGACCGATGTGAAGATCGCGGCCGGCGCCACGGGCCTGTTCATGGTCGGTGGTGGCGTGCCCAAGAACTTCGCCCAGGACACGGTGGTCTGCGCCGAAATCCTGGGTCAGGAAGTCGACATGCACAAGTACGCCATCCAGCTGACGGTGGCCGATGTGCGTGACGGCGCCTGCTCGTCCTCGACGCTGCAGGAGGCCTGCTCCTGGGGCAAGGTCGACGTCACCTGGGAACAGATGGTCTTCGCCGAGGCCACCACGGTGGTCCCGCTGATCGCCTCGGACGCCTGGCACCGCGGCTCCTGGAAGACCCGCGAACGCCGCCGTTGGAACAAGCTCTTCGAAAAGGCGGCTTAAGGATCAGGCCCCGCTCCGGCGGGGCCTTTTTCGTTGAGGACATGCGCCCTCCATTCCACCGTCATGGCCCGGCTTGACCGGGCCATCCATGAATACCAGCGAACGGCTGTGTGCATGGGCCCTCGGGTCAAGCCCGGGGGCGACGACTGGGAGGGCGCGCCGCTCCGACTGAAGACTCCGCCCTTGAACGGTTGCCACGGGCCCCTCACTCCGCATACTCCGCGCCAAAGTCGATCAAGGGAGTAGCGCCGTGAGTGAAGGCGAGATTTTTCCGGTCCCTGAGGCCTGGGCCAAGCGCACGCATATGACGGCGGCCGGCTATGAGGCCGCCTGCCAGCGGGCCGACCAGGATCCGGACGGCTACTGGCGCGAGGTCGCCGGCCGGCTGGACTGGTCCAAGCCCTTCACTCAGGTCAAGGACGTCTCCTTCGACGCGTCGGACTTCCGCATCCAGTGGTTCGCCGACGGCGAGCTGAATGTCAGCGTCAACTGCATCGACCGGCATTTGCCGCAGCGCGCCGACCAGGTGGCCATCATCTGGGAAAGCGACGATCCGGAGATCTACGACACCCTGACCTATGGCCAATTGCACGCCGAGGTCTGCCGCATGGCCAATGTGCTGAAGGCCAAGGGCGTCAAGAAGGGCGACCGGGTCACCATCTATCTGCCGATGATCCCGGCCGCGGCCGTGGCCATGCTGGCCTGTTCGCGCATCGGCGCCGTGCATTCGGTGGTGTTCGGCGGCTTCTCGCCCGACAGCCTGGCCGGCCGTATCCAGGACTGCGACTCCCGCCTCGTCATCACCGCCGACGAAGGCGTGCGCGGCGGCAAGATCGTGCCGCTGAAGGCCAATGTGGACGAGGCGCTGAAGTCCTGCCCGGACGTCACCGACGTCATCGTCGTGCGCCGCACCCGGGCCGATGTGCCCATGGTCGAGGGCCGCGACGCCTATTATGGCGAGCTGAAAAAGACCGTCGCCGACACCTGCGATCCCGAACCGATGAATGCGGAGGACCCGCTGTTCATCCTCTACACCTCCGGGTCGACGGGGAAGCCCAAGGGGGTGCTGCACACCACCGGCGGCTATCTGACCTGGGCGGCCCACACCCACGAGCTGGTGTTCGACTATCGGCCGGGCGAGGTCTTCTGGTGCACCGCCGATGTGGGCTGGGTCACCGGCCACTCCTATGTGGTCTATGGCCCGCTGGCCAATGCGGCCACCACGGTGATGTTCGAGGGCGTGCCCACCTGGCCGGACAACTCTCGGTTCTGGCAGGTGGTGGACAAGCACAAGGTGGAGATCTTCTACACCGCGCCGACGGCCATCCGCGCCCTGATGCGCGACGGCGACGGGCCCGTGAAGAGCACCAGCCGCGAGTCCCTGCGCCTGCTGGGCACGGTGGGCGAGCCGATCAACCCCGAGGCCTGGCTCTGGTACCACCGGGTCGTCGGCGATGGCCGCTGCCCGGTGGTCGACACCTACTGGCAGACCGAGACCGGCGCCTGTCTCGCCACGCCGCTGCCCGGCGCGACGCCGGCCAAGCCCGGCTCCTGCGCCAAGCCGCTTCCGGGCGTGAAGTTCCAGCTGGTGGATGCGGACGGCAAGGTTCTCGACGGCGCCACCAGCGGCAATCTCTGCCTGACCGACTCCTGGCCTGGCCAGATGCGCACGGTCTATGGGGACCATGAGCGCTTCATCCAGACCTATTTCACCACCTATCCCGGCAAGTACTTCACCGGCGATGGCTGCCGCCGGGACGCCGACGGCTATTACTGGATCACCGGCCGGGTGGACGACGTGATCAACGTCTCGGGCCACCGCCTGGGCACCGCCGAGATCGAGAGCGCCCTGGTGGGCCATGAGGCGGTCGCCGAGGCCGCCGTGGTCGGCTATCCGCACGACATCAAGGGCCAGGGCATCTACGCCTTCGTGACGCTGAAGTCCGATGTGGAGCTGACCGACATCCTGGCCGCCGACATCAAGGGCTGGGTGCGCCGGGAGATCGGCGCCTTCGCCGCGCTGGACGCCCTGCAGTTCGCCCCCTCCCTGCCCAAGACCCGGTCGGGCAAGATCATGCGCCGCATCCTGCGCAAGATCGCCGAGAACCAGACCGACCAGCTGGGGGACACCTCGACGCTGGCCGAGCCCGGGGTGGTGGACGACCTCGTGCAGAATCGCGTCGCGGTTTGAGCCCCGACCTTCCCGGCCCCCTGCGCGGGGCCATCGAGGCCAGGCTCGAGGGCGTGTCGCGCCGCGACCTGGCCGAGCGGGCGGCCCGGGTTTCGGCCGCCTATCGCGGCGGCGCAGGCTCGGCCGGCGTGGTGCTGACCCCGGACGATGCGCTGGCCTATGCGCTGGCCCGCCTGCCGGCCACCTACGCCGCCGACATGGCGGTCTTTTCGGCGCTCGCCGAGGCCTGCCCGGACTTCGCCCCGGCCACCCTGCTGGATGCGGGCGCCGGCCCCGGTACCGCCAGCTGGGCGGCGCTCGAGGTCTGGCCGCAGATCGAGGCGGCCCTGTTGCTGGACGAGAGCGGCCCCTTTCTCGACCTCGCCCGTATCCTGGGGGAAGCCGGACCGCCCGTGCTGGCCGGGGCCGAGCGGCGGCGCGCCAATCTGACGGCGGCCCAGGCCGAGGCCTGGCCGCGCGCCGAGCTGGTGGTCGCCTCCTATGTGCTCGCCGAAATTCCGCTCCCGGCTCAAGGGGCCCTGGTCGACCGGCTGTGGGCGGCCTGCGAGGGGGTGCTGGTGCTGGTGGAGCCCGGCACGCCGGCCGGCTATCAGCGTATCCTGGCCGCCCGCACCCAGCTGATCGAGGCCGGCGCCCGGCTGGCGGGGCCCTGTCCGCACGCCCAGGCCTGCCCGCTCATCGCGCCTGACTGGTGCCACTTCGTCCAGCGCCTGCCGCGGTCGCGGGATCACCGGCTGGCCAAGGGCGCCGATGCACCCTTCGAGGATGAGAAGTTTATCTGGCTCGCCGCAGCGCGGGACACGGTGGCGATCACGCCGTTCGAAGCCCGGGTGCTGGCGCCCCCCCGCCAAGCCAAGCCTGGTATCGATCTCAAGCTCTGCGTGGAGACTGGCGCCCTCGAACAGCGCTTCGTCGCGCGCCGCAACAAGCCGGCCTATGCGGTGGCGCGGCGCCTCGACTGGGGCGATGCGATCTGAGGGGCGCCGGCCTCTCCCATACCGTATTGGCCCGGCTTGGCCGAGCCATCCATGAACACGGGCAAACGGCTGTGTGCATGGGCCCTCGGATCAGGTCCGAGGGCGACGAACTGGGGTGGTCGTGGGGACCTACATCACCCCCAAGCGCTGCAACACCCGCAGGTGCAGGTCGCGCTCGTGAGTATGGACGCCCGGCGCGCCGGCGATGACGATGAGCGCCTTCCACAGCGCCCAGGCCTCGCCGCGCAGCCAGCAGGCCTCGTCCAGCCCCAGTCGCTCGCGGAACACCTGCCGGCCGCCGTCGTCCAGGAAGGTCCAGGCGAAAGCCAGGTCGCAGGCGGGATCGCCCACCCCGCAGGTCCCGAAGTCGATCACCGCGGCCAGCCGGCCGTCCCGGACCAGCAGATTGCCCGGCGCCACGTCCCCGTGGATCCAGACCGGCGGGCGCGCCCAGCGGGTGGCCAGCGCTGCGTCCCACAGGGCGAGCGCCGCTGCGCCGTCGATCTGGCCGCCAAGGGTTTCCACCGCCGACCGGGTCTGGCCGTCATAGACGGCCAGGTCGCCGCCCCGGTGGAAGTTGTGCGGGCCGGCTGCGGGCCCCTCTGAGGCGTCTATGGCGTGCAGGGCCAGCAGGAAGTCCGCCAGGTCCTGGGCAAGCCGCTCATGGTCGAGACCTTCTGCAGCGGCGACGGTCTCGCCGTCGATCCAGGCGCAGATCGACCAGGTGAAAGGATAGCCGTGGCCAGGCGCGCCTACGCCCACCGGCGCCGGGATCGGCAGGGGGAGCAGGGGGGCGAGCCTCGGTAGCCACACCTGCTCCTTCTCCACCTGAGCGATGTAGTGGTCTGCGGCCGGCATGCGGACCAGCAGATCGGCGCCGAGGCGGAAGGTGCGGTTGTCCCAGCCCCCGGGCCGCACACGGGTCACGGGCAGGCTGGCCCACTGTGGAAACTGGTCGGCCACCAGGGCGGCCACCGTCGTCTCGTCCACCTTGACCCGCTCGGCCATCACTTCATCCTTCCCCAGCGTCAGGGTTGAAGCCCCTGATCGGCGCGGTCCATGGTCCGCCCCATTGTTTTCGCCCATTCAAGACAGATCAGGGAGGGCCATATGCCCATCAGCCGCGAAGTTCACCTCATCACCCGCCCGAACGGCATGCCGCAGGCGAGCGAGTTCGAGATCGTCGAGACCCAAGTCCCCGACGCCGCCGACGGCCAGGTGCTGGTCCAGAACCTCTATATGTCGGTGGATCCGGCCATGCGCCCGCGGCTGACCTCGGGCCAGGCCTTGAACGAGGCCATGATGGGCGGGGCCCTGGGCCGCGTCGTCCAGTCCAAGAGCCCGGACTTCGCCGTAGGCGATCTGGTCAACAACCGGATGGGTTTCCGGGAATATTTCGTCTCTGACGCCAAGGGCCTGTCCAAGCTGACGCCGGCCGAGGGCCTGCCGCTGACCGTGCACATGCATGCGCTCGGCATGACCGGCTTCACCGCCTATGGCGGCCTGCTGTTCATCGGCGCGATGAAGGAGGGCGAGCAGGTGTTCGTCTCCACCGCCGCCGGCGCGGTGGGCTCCATGGCCGCCCAGATCGCCAAGATCAAAGGCGGCTACGTCGTCGGCTCCACCGGCTCGGACGACAAGGCCGCCTGGCTGCGCGACGAGATCGGCCTGGACGCGGTGATCAACTACAAGACGCAACCCATCCGCCAGGCCCTGGAAGAGGCCACGCCCAAGGGGATCGACGTCTATTTCGAGAATGTCGGCGGCGAGCACCTGGAAGCGGCGCTGCGTCGGATGAACACACTGGGCCGCATCGCCGTCTGCGGCATGATCTCGGGCTATAACGAGGGCCAGGCGCCGGTGCGTAACCTGTCCAACATCATCTATTCGCGGGTGATGCTGCGGGGCTTTGTGGGCACCGACTTCATGCACCTGCAGCCCGACTTCCAGCGCGACATGGCCGGCTGGCTGCGTGAGGGCAAGATCAAGTACCAGGAGACGGTGATGGACGGCATCGCCTCGGCCCCCAAGGCCCTGATCGGCCTGCTGGAAGGCGCCAATTCCGGCAAGATGCTGGTCAAGCTCGCCGACTAGGGGCGAGTCTCTCACCGTCTTCCGTCATGGCCCGGCTTGACCGGGCCATCCATGAACACCGGCGAGCGGTTGTGCGCATGGACCCTCGGGTCAAGCCCGAGGGTGCCGGGAGAGGCGGGAAGGACGGCGCTGGCCAACCCACGGCTTCCGCCTGCGGCTCAGGATGCTATGGCTAGGGCCTGCCCATCCCGGAGCCCGCCATGTTTCGCGCCCTTACCCGCTTCGCCCTGGCCCTCGCCGTGCTAGCGGCCCCCGTCGCCGTCCAGGCCGCCACCATTCCGCCGATCGAATATCGCGAGCGGGTGCTGGACAACGGCCTGCGGGTGCTGAGCGGGGTGGACGCCACCACGCCGAACGTGACGGTGCAGGTCTGGTACGGGGTCGGCTCCAAGGATGATCCCCAGGGGCGCTCGGGCTTCGCCCACCTCTTTGAACACATGATGTTCAAGACCACGCGCAACATGCCGTCCGAAACCCTGGACCGCATGACCGAGGACGTGGGGGGCTTCAACAACGCCTCGACCTGGGACGACTTCACCAACTATTACGAGGTGATCCCCGCCGACCACCTGGAGCGCCTGCTGTGGGCCGAGGCCGAGCGCATGGGCTCGCTGGTGGTGGACGCCGAGATCTTCGATTCCGAGCGGGACGTGGTGAAGGAGGAGCTGCGCCAGCGGATTCTGGCCGCCCCCTATGGCCGGCTGTTTGGCCTGATGATCCCCCAGGCCAGCTACCAGGAGCATCCCTATAAGCGCCCTGGCATCGGCTCCATCGCCGAGCTGGATGCAGCCACCATCGACGATGTGCGGGCCTTCCATCGGGACTATTACCGCCCCGACAATGCGGTGCTGATCGTCATCGGCAATTTCGAGCCGGCGGAGCTCGACGCCTGGGTGGACCGCTATTTCGCGCCTCTGAAGACCCCGGCCGCGCCCCTGAAGCGGGTCGATGCGGTGGAGCCGGCGCGGGCCGGACCCGGCGTTTTCGAGGGCTATGGCCCCAATGTGCCCCTGCCGGCCGTGGTGGTCACCTGGCTGGGGGCGCAGGCCTCCAGCTCCGACGCCCCGGCGCTCAAGGTGCTCGACGCCATCCTGTCCGGCGGCAAGTCCTCGCGGCTCTACAACGCCCTTGTCTATGAGCAGCAGATCGCCGTGGAGGCCTTCTCCCAGGCCGACCTGCCGCAGCAGCCGGGCCTCTTCGCCGTCGGCGCCATCCTGGCGAGCGGCGAGACCGTGGAGGCCGGCGAGGCCGCCCTGCTGGCGGAAGTGGCCCGTCTGCGCGCTACGCCGCCTACCGAGGCCGAGCTGGAAGAGGCGCGCAATGAACTGATCGCCGGCGCCCTGCGCGAGCGCGAGACCGTCGATGGCCGCGCCTTCGCGCTCGGCTACGCCTGGGCGACGCAGGGCGATCCCGCCAAGGCCAATAGCGAACTGGCCGACCTGGCCGCCGTCACCGCCGCCGATGTGCAGGCCGTGGCGCAGAAGTATCTGGCCGAGGACCGGCGGATGACCATCCGCTACCGTCCTGAAAGCGCCCGACCGGCGGGAACGGCGGCGGCGGAGTCCGCCCCGCCCGTGGCCCAGGCGGTAGTCTTCGACGGCGAGATCGTCATCCTGGCCCCGGAAGACGAGCGTCAGGCCCCGCCGCCGGTGGGCGCCCCGGTGGACCCGGTCCTGCCGACGCCCTCTGAGAGCGTGCTCGACAATGGTCTGCGGGTGATCGTCGCCCGCTCCAGCGACCTGCCCCTGGTGTCCGCCGCCCTGATCGTGCGGGCCGGCGCCTGGGCCGATCCCAAGGGCGAGGCCGGCGCCATGTCCATGACCGCGGCCATGCTCACCGAAGGCACCACGAGCCGCACCGCGCCACAGATCGCCCAGGAAATCGAGGCCCTGGGCGCCAGCCTGTCGTCTTCGGCGGGACTGGAATCGACCAGCGTCAGCCTGACCGTCATGTCGGACAAGGCCGCGCCCGCCTTCGCCATCCTGGCCGACGTGGTCCGCAACCCGGCCTTCGCGGCCGAGGAGCTGGCGCGCCAGACCGCCCAGGCCCTGGACGGCATGGCGGTGGCCTATGAGGATCCCGGTCAGCTCTCATCCATGGCCGCCGGCCCCATCGTCTTCGCCGGCACCCCCTTTGGTCATCCGGCCGACGGAACGCCGGCATCCCTGCCCAGACTGACGCCGGCGGGGCTGAAAGCGCTGCACGAGCGCCACTTCCGGCCCGACAACGCCATCCTGGTGCTGAGCGGCGACGTTTCGCCCGAGGAGGGCCTGGCCCTGGCCCGGCAGGCGTTCGGCGACTGGGGCCGTCCGGCGCAGGCCTTGCCGGCTCAGCCGCGGGTCTCGCCCGCCGCCGACCGTCAGGTGGTGGTCATCGACCTGCCGGGCGCCGGCCAGGCCTCCGTGCGGCTGGCCAAGCCGGCCATCGCCCGCAAGGACCCCGCCTACTATCCCGGCATCGTCGCCAATTCGGTGCTCGGCGGCGGCTATTCGGCGCGGTTGAACCAGGAGATCCGCATCAAGCGCGGCCTCTCCTATGGGGCGGGCTCCGGCCTCTCCGCCCGGCGGACCACCGGCGCCTTCCAGGCCCAGGCCCAGACCAAGAATGAGTCGGCGCCGGAGGTCATGGACCTGATCGCCACGGAGATGGCCCGGCTGGCCGCCGAGCCGGTGAGTCAGGACGAACTTGATGCGCGGAAGTCGGTGCTGATCGGGGCCTTTGGTCGGGCGCTCGGCACGGCCGGCGGCCTGGGCGGGGTGCTTGGCGAGCTGGCCCTGCAGGAGGTGCCGCTGGGTGAGATCAAGACCTATACCGCCAAGGTCGAGGCCGTGACCCCTGACGAAGTCCGCGCCTTCGCCGCAGAGCGGCTGTCGCCGGCGGACGCCGCCGTGATCATCGCCGGGGATGCGGCGCTGTTCCTTGAGCCCCTGGAGGAAAAGGCGCCCGACCTGCGCCGCATTCCGGCCAAGGACCTGGATCTGGAAGCCCCGGGCCTGACCGCGCCGGAGGCCTGAGGCGATTGGCCGCCGGGGCTTGAACCCTGGCCTCAGAACCTGCCTAGATGACCTATGCAGAACGAGTTCGATGTAGTCGTTGTCGGGGCCGGCGCCGCGGGTCTCGCCGCGGCGGCTCGTCTGTCGCGGGCTGCCCTTTCGGTGGTGGTTCTGGAGGGCCAGGGCCGGATCGGCGGCCGCGCCCACACCCTCGCCGCCCGCTCCGACCTGCCGATCGACCTGGGTTGCGGATGGCTGCACAGCGCCGACCGAAACCCCCTGGCGGCCCTGTTCGCCCGGACCGGAGTGGCCCTCGACCGGACGCCGCCGGCCTGGAGCCGCCCGGAGGCCAATCAGAATCTCTCGCCAGAGGAGCAGGCCGCCTTCGCCCGGGCCATGCAGGATTTCGAGGCCGCCCTGGACCAGGCCGCCCGGGCTGGGCAGGAGGGAAGGGCGATCGCCCACCTGCCGCCCCGGGCCGCCCGCTGGCATCCGATGCTGGAAGCCTTCAGCGCCTATTATAACGGCGCGCCCCTGTCGCAGATCTCCGTCCAGGACTATGGCGCCTTCCAGGACACCGGGATCGACTGGCGGGCGCTGGACGGCTACGGCGCCGCCATCTGCGCCCTGGCGCCGCGGTCGTTGATCGTGCCCCATTGCGCGGTGCTGTCCATCGACCATAGCGGCCCCAGGCTGCGGCTGGAGACTGCGAGGGGCGCCATCACCGCCAAGGCCGCGGTGCTGACCGTGTCCACGGCGCTGATCGCCCAGGAAGCCATCCGCATCCACCCCCGCCTGCCGGCCAAGGCCGACGCCGCCACCGGCCTGCCGCTGGGCCAGGCCGACAAGGTGTTTCTGCGCCCCGCCGCCCCTGAGGTCTTTCCCCGCGAAAGCCATCTGTGGGGGGACACCGGCCGGTCGGCCACCGGCAGCTATTATCTGCGGCCCCTGGGGCGGCCGGTGATCGAGTGCTATTTCGGCGGCGACCACGCCCGCGCCCTGTCGGCGGAAGGGCCCGGCGCGGCCACGGCCTTCGCCATCGATGAGCTGGTCGCCCACTATGGCGCTGATGTGCGCGGTCAGCTGCAGCCCCTGGCCGAGACCCGCTGGGGCGACGATCCCTGGGCGCTGGGGGCCTATTCCCACGCCCTGCCGGGCTGCGCGGCGGCCAGGCGGGCTTTGGCCGAGCCGGTGGATGGGCGGCTGTTCTTCGCCGGCGAAGCCACCTCCACCCGGTCCTTCTCCACCGCCCATGGCGCCTGGGAGAGCGGCCTGCGGGCCGCCGACGAGGCCCTGGCGGCGCTCGGCCTGCGCGAGCCCTGACTCACGGCGCGACCGCCAGGTGGCCAATCCCGTGGTCCTGACCGGGGACGAGCATCAGAACTATGCCGGCGAGCTGCACCTGAACGGCCATGAGCCCGGCGCCCGGGCCATCGCCACCGAGTTTGTGGCCACCTCCATCACCTCGGGCGGCGACGGGGCCGACCAGTCGCCGCGCATGGCGCAGATCCAGGCGGCCAATCCGCAGCTGAAGTTCAACAATTCCCAGCGGGGCTACCTGCTCTGCGAGGTGACGCCTGAGCGCTTCGAGGCCGCCTTCCGGGTGATCGACAAGGTTAGCGCGCCGGGCGGGACGGTGAGCACCCGGGCGAAACTGGCGGTTCCGGCCGGCGAGGCTGTGGTGGTCCCGGCCTAACCTAAAACCGCCCGCTCGCCCCAACGGGCCAGGTCGGGCTCGTGGCCCATGAGAGCCAGGCCCGAGGCGATGGACTCCAGCTCGCCGCCGGTCTCGATCCTCTCCGGGGCGAAGCGGCGGTTGAAGATGGCGCGGACCGCCGGCACCAGGGACGAGCCGCCGGTGAGGAAGACCCGGTCGATGCCCTCGGGTGTCAGGCCGGCGCCCTCCAGGGCCTCGTCCACCGCGCCTTCGATCTTGGCGAGCTCCGGGGCGATCCAGGATTCGAACTCCCCCCGCGCCACATCACGGACGATGGAGACGCCCCCGGCCTCGAAGGCAAAGCGCGCCTGGTCCTGACGCGACAGGGTCTCCTTCACGCGCGAGACGGCCCGGTAGAGGGGATAGGCGTGGTTGTCGTCGAGGATCTCGATCAGCCGGGCGATCTTCTCAGGCTCCACCGCCTCGCGCTCGAGCTTGCGGATTTCGCGCATGTCCCGTGAGGCCCGCAGCAGGGCCAGCTGGTCCCAGCGGGCGAAGGCCGAATAGTAGCGGTTGGGAATGGGCAGGGTCTTGCCGAAGGTCCGGTAGCTGGAGCCCTTGCCCAGCGCCGGCGAGACCAGTTGATCAATGATCCGGTAGTCGAAGGCGTCGCCGGCCACGCCGACCCCGGAACGCCCCAGCGGCTCGGCCCGGAAGGCGCCGGCGCCGTCCCGCTTGAAGCGGATGATGGAGAAGTCGCTGGTGCCGCCGCCGAAGTCGCCCACCAGGACGGTGGCGTCGGCCTTCAGGGTGCGGGCGAAGAAGAAGGCCGCGCCCACCGGCTCATAGACATAGAGGATCTCCGAGAAGCCCAGCCGAGCGAAGGCGGTCTCGTAGCGCGATAGCGCCAGGCGCGGATCTGGCGCGGCGCCGGCGAAAGTGACGGGGCGCCCGACGATCACCCGGGCCGGCAGGTGGGCGAGCGTTTCGCCGCCGTGCTCGCGCAGCTTGAACAGGAAGGCCGAGAGCAGGTCCTCGAAGGCGTAGCGTCGCCCCAGAATCTGGGTCTCGGTGAAGCTGGCCGAGGCGGCGAAGGTCTTGAAGGACTGGATGAAGCGGGTCTCCAGCGGGTCCTCCACATAGGCCTCGATGGCCCAGGGGCCGGCCTCCACCGTGCGCTCAGTGGGCTGGTCCGGCGGCGCGTGGAAGGCCAGCGCCGAGCGGAAGGCGAAGACGTCGCCCTCGGGCGCCGGAAAGCGCGCCAGACTGGCGGGTGCGCCAGGGGCGGCCAGGGCCAGCACGGTGTTGGTGGTGCCGAAGTCGATCCCCAGGCTGAGGCCCGGCGGGGTCGAGGTCATAGGCGGGGCGCTCATGGCGCGGACTCCTTCGGGGGGCGGACGGCGGATCGCCCGCCGCCCCGAAGGCGCGCGATCCGTCAGATAAGCTGGCGGGCGCCGTAAGCCATCAGCGCGGGGCCTCGGTCTGGCGCAGGTCGTAGGCGGCCAGGGTGGCCAGCTGCAGGATGCGGCTGACCGAGGAGGACAGGGGCGCGATCTGCACCGACTTTTCGAGGCCGAGCAGGATCGGGCCCACCAGGGTGGCGCCGCCAAAGGCCTGCACCAGCTGAGTGGAGATATAGGCCGAGTGGATGGCCGGCATGATCAGCACATTGGCCGGGCCGGTCAGGCGCATGAACGGGAAGTTGCCCCGACGCTCCGGCTCCAGGGCCAGCGACGGCGGCATCTCGCCCTCATATTCGAAGTCGAGCTCCATCTCGTCGAGCATGGCCACGGCGTCGCGCACCTTTTCGGAGCGGTCGCCCATGGGATTGCCGAAGGTGGAATAGGACATGAAGGCCAGGCGCGGGGTGTAGCCCAGGGCCTTGACGGCCTGGGCGGCCTCCAGCGCGATCTCCACCAGGTCCTCGGCCTCGGGCATTTCGGTGACATTGCTGTCGGCGATGAACAGGGTGTGGCCCTTGCCCAGCAGGACCGACATGCCCATCACCCGGCCGGCCGGGGCCGGATCGATCACCCGCAGGACCTCGTCGAGCACCTGGTCATAGGAGCGCGTCACCCCGGTCACCATGCCGTCGGCGTGGCCGAGCGCCACCATGCAGGCGGCGAAGGAGTTGCGGTCCTGGTTCACCAGCCGCTGCACGTCGCGCATCAGATAGCCCTGACGCTGCAGCCGCTTGTAGAGGAACTCGGCGAACTCCGGATTGTGGTCCGACGTCCGGGCGTTGACGACCCGCAGGTTGGCGTCGGTGGGGCTGAGCCCCACCGCCCGCATGTTCTCGGCCACCAGCTCGTCGCGGCCCACCAGAATGGCCTCGCCCAGGCCCGCGGTCTGAAAGGCGTAGGCCGCGCGGATCACGCTGGGCTCCTCGCCCTCGGCGAACACCACGCGCTTCTTCGGACCCGACAGGACCGCGCCCTGCAGCTTCTGCAGGAAGGCCGCGGTGGGGTCCAGGCGCTGGGCCAGCTGGGCGCGATAGGCGTCCATGTCCTCGATGGGCTTGCGCGCCACGCCGGTGTCCATGGCCGCCTGGGCCACAAACGGCGGAATGTAGGAGATCAGCCGCGGATCGAAGGGGCTGGGGATGATGTATTGCGGGCCGAACTTCAGCTGCACCCCGTGATAGGCCGCGGCCACCTCGTCGGGCACGTCCTCCTGGGCGAGCGCCGCCAGCGCCTGGGCGCAGGCGATCTTCATCTCCATGTTCACCCGGCGCGCCCGCACGTCCAGGGCGCCGCGGAAGATGTAGGGGAAGCCCAGGACGTTGTTGACCTGGTTGGGATAGTCGCTGCGCCCGGTCGCCATGATGGCGTCCTGGCGGATAGCGTGGACCTCTTCGGGCGTGATCTCCGGATCGGGATTGGCCATGGCGAAGATGATCGGATTGGGCGCCATGGAGGCCACCATCTCCGGGGTCACCGCGCCCTTGACCGAAAGGCCCAGGAACACGTCGGCGCCGTCCAGGGCGTCCGCCAGGGTGCGCTTGTCGGTGTCGATGGCGTGGGCCGACTTCCACTGGTTCATGCCTTCGGAGCGGCCGCGATAGATGACGCCGGTATTGTCCACGGCGATGCAGTTTTCGTTCCGCACCCCCATGGCCTTCATCAGCTCGAGCGAAGCGATGCCCGCCGCGCCGGCGCCGCACAGCACCACCTTGACCTCGTCCAGGGACCGGCCGGTGATCTTGCAGGCGTTAAGCAGGCCCGCGGCCGAGATGATCGCCGTGCCATGCTGGTCGTCATGGAAGACCGGGATGTCGAGCAGCTCCTGCAGCTCGGTCTCGATGCGGAAGCATTCCGGAGACTTGATGTCCTCCAGATTGATGCCGCCATAGGTGATCCCGATGTTCTTGATCACGGTGATGATCTCGTCGGGGTCGGTGGCCGAGACCTCCACATCGATGGAGTCCACGTCGGCGAAGCGCTTGAAGAGGACGCTCTTGCCCTCCATCACCGGCTTGGACGCCAGCGCCCCCAGATTGCCCAGCCCCAGAATGGCCGTGCCATTGGAGATGACCGCCACCAGGTTGCCCTTGGAGGTGTAGTCATAGGCCTTGTCCGGATCCTCGGCGATCGCCAGCACCGGGACGGCCACGCCGGGGGAATAGGCCAGCGAGAGGTCCCGCTGCGTGGCCATCGGCTTGGTCGGCACGATGGCGATTTTCCCAGGGGTGGGCAGACGGTGGAAGCTCAGCGCCTCCTCGTCGGTGAAGGTGCGTTTCTCGGCGTCGCTCATGAGCGCGGACGGTCCTTGCAGACACTGGTGATGGAAGAGGGCCGCAACCTACATACCCCGCCCCCCCGCCACAACCGCAAGACTCCCGCGCAGGGGTAGGAATTGCGGGTGGGGGGTAGGGCGTGAGGCGCGGCTGGTGGAGGCCGATTAGGGCTCAACTGCGAACTTCGGGCGTTCCGCTTCGTTGGCCGACCTGAGTATCAGCGGATTTTTCTGGCAGCATGACCGCTGCTGCGTGCTTGTGGTGTGTATCGGTGACAAAATCGATGAAGGCGACCGCCGCTCCAACGGCTAGACGTGCGTGACGAGGTTCCAGTCCACGGTGGCGACCGTCGCGGCCATGGCCCGAACCATACAAGCCCCTAAGTTCGGCGAGATAGTGGGTTAGGCTGGACAGATTTCGAAGAACAAGTCGGACAGTTTCCGCGCCTTTGGCCTCGTCAGAAATGCCTGCAGGGACCAGCTTCAGCTCCTTCACAAGCGCTTTGGTTAGGTCCGGCAACGTGTCAGCTTTGGATATCGCCACCCCGCGCTTCAAGAGGATGGTCTTGCAGCAGCTTTCAACTAGATCCTTAGCAGTTCCAATCGCCAGCGCAGGGTCACGTTCGATGGCGTTCTCTAGGCGCTCGATTTCTTTCTGCATCCACCCGGCGTCTAAAGCGTCCGCCACCGTGCGCGCTCGCGATACGGCGCGGCCACCTTCCATGCGGATCTGTTGCGCCACGTAGCGCGGCCGGCCGGCGATCTTCTCTTCTTCAATTAGGCCCCACCCCTGAGGGCGGAGCTGATCATTGAAGTGCTGGACCAGCTTTAGAGCTTCATTCCGATCCGGTCTGACGACTGGGTGGACCATCTCACAAAGGAACCGCAAAAAGGTATCGGTTGGGCCGCCCACAAGGCCGAACCGCCTGTCGCCAAATATCCAGTCGTCGGACCAGTCCTGCGGATTGTTGACCCGGTGCTGCCAGATGTCCCCAGCGGCGTCGGGGAACCGATTGTCGGTGGATGGAAGCGTGCGCAGATCGAATATCCGCTCCAGAAACTCGACTTCGCCCAGTTGGCCCGCCCACGCAGTCCCCTCAATGCGAAGGCCATCGATGATGTTTCGGCGGGTCGCCTCGGACAGCTCACTACTTTCAGCCCGCCAGTTAGGGCGTGCCTGCACAAGGGGCGTGATCTCGACGTTATACCAGTCCGTTGAATGCTTACCGACGACAGCCTTTAGGCGCTTGTCGATCTGTTCTTCTATTATTGTGCGTCGATCGCCCAATTGGCCGAATACGACCGGCGTGACCTCGAGGAAGATGGTCCAGAGTGTGGTCCCACCATTCCAGTTGTCGTACCCAGTCTGCACAGCTCGCGGTTCAGAGGTCCGCAGAATTTCCACCGCGGGATTCATTCCTTCCGCGGCCAGCAATTCCGCGACCGTTGCGAGGAAGGGTTCGATGTCTTCAGCCGGCTCGGACATGAGTCGATCTATTGCGGCGCGGCCGGCGGGTAGACCGGTGATGGCCTAGAATGTGGCCAAGGCAGCAGGCCTTCGCCCACTTTGCACCAACTGCCAAGGATTTTGCCAGTCTCGACCTTGATGACAAGGTTCACGACCATATCGCCGCCATGAGGAGAGCACAGCGGCCGGGTCAAATAGTGCAAGGGGAGCGGATGGGAGCTCACACCCTATCACATTGTCGGCCACTGAACCCGTCAAGCGCTCTCCGGAACGTGCTCTGGGCGCAGCCGGAAGCCTAGGGCTCCCGCCCACCTTGTATTGTACGATGTTTCGTACATACTGCGGGGACAGGAGGCGACCGATGGATGTGATCACCTATTCCGACGCCCGCGCGAACCTGAAGACGATGATGGACAAGGTCGTGGAGGATCGCGCCCCGATCGTTGTGACGCGCACCCGCGGCGAGGCGGTGGTGATGGTCTCGCTGGCCGACTGGAACGCGATGGAGGAGACCCTGCATCTGGTCTCCCGGCCGGCCAACGCCCAGCGCCTTACCGATGCGATCGCCCAGCTCGACGCGGGCGCCGGTTCAGAGCGGCAGCTTATCGAACCGTGAGGCTGGTCTTCGCCGACCAGGCCTGGGACGACTATCTCCATTGGCAGAAGACCGACGCCAATGTGCTGGCGCGACTGAACGGCCTTATCAAGGAGTGCATGCGCACGCCGTTCCAGGGCACAGGCAAGCCTGAGCCCCTTCGCGGCGATCTGAAAGGGTGGTGGTCCCGCCGGATCACCCTGGAGGACCGGCTCGTCTACCGGGTGAGCGGCGCGGGCGCCGCCCAGCAGCTCGAAATCGCCCAATGCCGCTATCACTATTGAGACCGGCCGCTTGATCCGCCCCGCGGCGGGATATACCTTCTGTATATCCCACGAGGCCGCCCATGACCCGCACGACCCTCTTTCAGTCCAACCGCTCCCAGGCTGTGCGCCTGCCCAAGGACGTGGCCTTTCCAGATAGCGTGCGGGCCGTGGCGGTGCTGCGGGATGGGAAGCGGCGGGTCATCGTGCCGGCCGACGCCATCTGGGACGACTTCTTCGATGCGCCCGGCGTGGATCTGGGCGAGCGGGATCAGCCGGCGGCGCAGGGCCGCGAGCCGTTCTGAATGCTGCGCTACCTGCTCGACACCAATCTCTGCATCCGGATGCTGCGGGACCGGCCGCCGCAGGTTCGCGAGCGGTTCAATCTGGAGGCCGACAGCCTCTGCATCTCCACCATCGTGATGACCGAGCTGCTGCACGGGGCGGCCAAGTCGGCGCGGCCGGCGCACAATCGAAACGAAGTGGAGCGGTTCGCCGCACGGCTGGAGGTGCTGGCCTTCGACGCCGCCGCCGCCGACCACGCCGCCGATATCCGCGCCAATCTGGAGGCCCGGGGGGAGATGATCGGCGGCTATGACCTCCTGATCGCCGGCCACGCGCGCAGCCGGGGCCTGACCGTGATCACCGGCAATCTGTCAGAGTTTCGCCGGGTCGACGGCTTGCGTTGCGAGGACTGGCTGGCGGGAGCCTAAGCGCCCCGCCTGCCTCCGCCCCCGCCTCCGCGCAAGCTCCGCCCTTGACCGCGCCCGCCCAGGGGCGACATTCGCTGCCTTGCGTCGCGTGAGCCTTCGGAGAGACCGTCCTGACCGCACCTGTTCGTTTCGCTGTCTCAGGCGCCCTTGGCCGGATGGGCCAGGCGGTGGTGTCCGTGCTGGAGGCCCGCTCCGACGCCGGCGTCTTCGCCTGTTTCGATCGGCCGGGCGCCGACGATCCCCGGTTGGTGGATCAGGCCAGTGCGCTGGCGGCCGCCCAGGTGGTGGTGGACTTCTCCACGCCTCAGGCGTCGGTGGAACTGGCCCAGGTGTGCGCCGCCCGGGGCGATATCGCGCTGGTGATCGGCTCCACCGGCTTTGACGCCGACCAGATCGCGGTGATCGATCAGGCGGCGAAGGCCATTCCCATCGTGCGGGCGGGCAACTTCTCCCTGGGCGTCAACATGCTGCTGGGCCTGGTGGCCCAGGCCGCGCGGGCCCTGGCGGCCTCAGACTACGACATCGAGGTCTTCGAGGCCCACCATCGGCGCAAGGTCGATGCGCCGTCCGGCACGGCGATCATGCTGGCGCAGGCCGCCGCGGACGGGCGCAATGTGGCCCTGGAGACGGTGGCGCGGGCCGCCCGGGACGGGATCACCGGCGCGCGGCCCGACGGCGAGATCGGCTATTCGGTGATGCGCGGCGGCGGCATCATCGGCGAGCATTCGGTGGTCTTCGCCGCCGATGACGAGATCCTGACCCTGTCGCACTCGGCCCGGGACCGCAGCCTGTTCGCCCGCGGCGCGGTGGAGGCCGGCCTCTGGGCCGTGCGGCAGCCGCCGGGCGCCTATGACATGCAGGATGTGCTGGGATTGAAATCGCGCGCCGCTGAGGCCGCCCGGTGAGCGGCGATCTCGACCTGCTCAGCCTCGACGCCTCGGGCCAGCTGGCGCTGCTGGCCTCTGGCCGGGTTACCGCCGTGGAGCTGCTGAAGCTCACCCTGGCCCGGCACGAACAGACCCACCGACGGCTGAACGCCGTGGTCGCCGCCGATCTGGAGCGGGCCCTGGAGCGGGCCAAGGCCATTGACGACATCCGGGCCCGGGGCGGGGCGCTGGGGCCGCTGGCCGGTCTGCCCATGACCATCAAGGACACCCTGGACGTCAGCGGCATGCCGGCCTCGTCGGGGCTGGAGGCCTTCCGCCGCCGTCAGGCCGAGGACGCCGCGGTTGTGGCTCAGGCCAGGCGAGCCGGCGCCGTGATCTGGGGCAAGACCAATGTGCCGGTCATGGCCGGGGACTGGCAGAGCTTCAATGGCCTCTACGGGACCAGCAACAATCCCTGGGACGTGAGCCGTACGCCGGGCGGATCGTCCGGCGGGGCGGCCGCAGCCCTGGCCGCCGGGGTCACGGCCCTGGAGATCGGCTCGGACATCGGCGGGTCCCTGCGCGTGCCGGCCCATTTCTGCGGGGTCTTCTCGCACAAGCCCACCTGGGCGCTCACCCCCCAGCATGGCCATGTGCCGCCCAAGCCCGGCTCCTGGCAGGAACCGGACCTGAACGTCATCGGCCCCATGGCTCGCTCGGCCCGGGATCTGCGGCTGCTCCTGTCGGTGATCGCCGATGGCGGGGTCTCGCCCAAGGCCCCCCCGGCCGACCTGACCAAGGCCCGCATCGGCCTTTGGCTCGAGGCGCCGGGCCTGCCGCTGGACCCGCAGGTTCGGGCAGTGCTGGAGGCTTACAGCGTGGAGCTGGCCGCGGCCGGCGCCCAGGTCGAGGTGATCTCCCCGCCGGTGGATGTGGAGACCCTGCTGGAGGCCTATCTGCTGCTGCTGGGCTCCATCGTCGGCGCCGATATGCCCGAGAGCCAGATCCGCCGCATGGAGCTGATGCGCCCGGCCGCCCGGTTCGCGCGGAGCCGGGGCGCCGGGCCCTTCTCCTGGGCCGGCACGGTGATGGCCTATACCGCCCGCCACCGGGACTGGCTGGCGGCCGACGCCATCCGGGCGCGTCTGCGCCGGGAGATGGAGGCGGTGTTCGAGGGCTATGACGCCATCCTCGCGCCCATCGCGCCCAGCACGGCCTTCCCCCACAGCCAGGGCTCGTTCGCCTCACGGCGGCTGAAATTCTCCGACGGGGGCGGCGCGCCCTACATCACCATGCTGGGCTGGATCGCGCTGGCCACGGCCTGCCTGTTGCCGGCGACCACCCTGCCAGCCGGGATCGCCGCCGACGGCCTGCCGGTGGGCGCCCAGCTGATCGGGGGCCATGGGACCGACGCCCGGCTCCTGTCTCTGGCCCAGGCCATCGACGAGAACGTCCGCGGCTTCACCCCGCCGCCGGCGGGGTGAGGCGGCTTTAGCGCACCGCCGCCCAGGGCTTGGATAGCAGCGTCGCGCAGTTGATCAGCCCGACCAGGGAATAGGTCTGGGGATAGTTGCCCCATAGCTCATCCCCGTCGAAGGAGATGTCTTCCGACAGGAGGCCTGCGGCCGTGCGCCGCGTCAGCATCTCCTCGAACAGCTCCCGGGCCTCCTGGCTGCGGCCACAGAGGTGCAGGGCCTCGATCAGCCAGAAGGTGCAGATGTTGAAGGCCGTCTTGGGCTCGCCGAAGTCGTCGGGCAGGGCGTAGCGCAGCATGTAGGGGCCCCGCCGCAGGCCCGTCTCCACGGCTGCGATGGTGGCGGCCATCTTCGGGTCGCTGGCCGGGGTGAAGCGCACGTCCACCAGCTGTAAGAGGCTGGCGTCCAGCTCGTCCCCGTCGAAGGTGGCGGCGTAGCGGCCGAGCTCCTCGTTATAGGCGCGCGCTTCGATGACCTTGCGCATCTCATCGGCCCGGGCGTTCCACAGGGCCGCCCGCTCCAGCAGGCCCAGCTGCACGGCCGCATTGCCCAGGCGGTCGCAGGCCGCCCAGCACATCACCGCCGAATAGGTGTGGATCGCCTCCCGGCCGCGGAACTCCCACAGGCTGGCGTCGGGCGTGGCGTAGACCTCATAGGCCCGCTCGCCGACGGGTTCGAGGGCGCGGAAATCCTCCACCGTGGCCGGCCGCAACAGGCGCTCATCGAAGAAGGCCTGGACGGTGGACAGGATGATCTGCCCATAGACGTCGTGCTGCAGATGCTCGTGGGCCTGGTTGCCGATGCGCACCGGCCCCATGCCGCGATAGCCGGGCAGGGCGGTGGCGATCTTCTCGGTCAGGCCTGGCTCCAGCCCGACCCCATAGACCGGCTGCACATGGCCCCCGCCCGCCTCGGCCACCAGGTTGCGCAGATAGGCCAGGTAGTTTTCCAGCATGTCGGCGGCGCCCAGGCGGGTCAGGGCCTGGACCACGTAGTAGGCGTCCCTGAGCCAGCAGTAGCGATAGTCCCAGTTGCGGCCGGACTCCGCATGCTCGGGGATCGAGGTGGTGAGCGCCGCGACAATGGCGCCGGTCTCCTCATAGGCGCAGAGCTTGAGCGTGATGGCCGAGCGGATCACCGCCTCCTGCCACTCCAGCGGCACCGACAGGGTGCGGACCCATTCGCGCCAGTAGTGGGTGGTCTCGGTCAGCATCCGGGTGGTGGTGGCCATCACATCGGCGTCGAACCCCTCATCGGGGCCGAGGAACATGGCGATGGGCTCTTCCAGTCGGAACAGCCGCTCCTCGGTGATGTGGCTCACCGGGGCGTTGGTGGTCAGCCGCATGGTGGTTGGGCCGCCCACATAGCGGATGTGGTTGGAGCCAGTGGTCTGACGGGCGGCGGCCTGGCCCCAGTTGACGCTGGGCCGCATGCGGATGCGGATGCGCGGGGCGCCGTTGATCGGCCGGATCAGCCGGATCATGGCCATGGGCCGGTAGATCCGTCCGAACTGCCGGTAGCGGGGGGCGAAGTCGAGGATTTCCAGGCTCTCGCCGTCCTTGTTGGTCAGCTCGGTGCGCACGATCGGGGTGTTGCGCAGATAGGCCTGACGGGTCTGGGCCAGGCCGTCGGCCTGGATATCCCACAGGCCCTGGACGTCCCGGTCAGCGGGATCGCGGTCGCTGAGCAGCGCCGAGAAGAAGGGGTCGCCATCCACCCGGGGCACGCAGCCCCAGACGAAACGCCCATGCCGGTCGATCAGCGCGCTGGCCGAACAGTTGCCGATGGGAAACAGGTCCAGGGTCTGGATCACAGGAGCTGGGCCTCGCGGGAGTTATGTCGCATGGGTCTGCGTCCTCTTTATTCTCGACGGCGTGCGGGCGCCGTTTGCTAAGCTGTGGACCTGGCCGCGCCAAGCGACTCACCGCCATCTTGGCCCCGTGCGGGGTCCACGGCCAAACGGGGAACCCATGATTCGAGCCCGACGCGCCCGTATCGTCGCCACACTGGGCCCCGCCAGCCGCAGCCCTGAGCAGATCGAGGCCCTGGCCCGGGCGGGCGCCGACGTCTTCCGGGTGAATTTCAGCCACGGGGCGCACGAGGATCACGCCCAGGCCATCGCCACGGTGCGCGGCGCCGAGGCGGCCGTCGGCCGGCCGCTCGCCGTGCTGGCCGACCTGCAGGGCCCCAAGCTGCGCCTGGGTCGGTTCGCCGACGGGCCGGTCTCGATCCGCCCCGGGCAGGCCTTTCGCCTCGATCTCGACCCCGCCCTCGGCGACGCGACACGGGTCTGCGCGCCGCATCCGGAAATCCTGGCGGCGGTGAAGGTCGGCGCCGACATCCTGATCGACGACGGCCGGGTGCGCCTGCGGGTGGTGCGCCACGGCAAGGACTTCGCCGAGACCGAGGTGGTGGTCGGCGAGACCCTGTCCAACCACAAGGGCCTGAACCTGCCCGGCCACCCGATCCCCATCCCGGCCCTGACGCCCAAGGACCGCAAGGACCTGGCCTTCGCCCTGGATCAGGGGGTGGACTGGGTGGCGCTGTCCTTCGTCCAGCGGGCCGCCGACATGGCCGAGCTGCGCCAGCTGGTCCAGGGTCGGGCCGCGGTCCTGGCCAAGATCGAAAAGCCCGCCGCCCTGGACGCCCTGGACGAGATTCTCGACCTCTGTGACGGGGTGATGGTGGCCCGCGGCGACCTTGGGGTGGAGCTGGCGCCCGAGGACGTGCCGGTGGTGCAGAAGGCCCTGATCCGCGCCTGCCGCACCCGGGGCCTGCCGGTGATCGTCGCCACCCAGATGCTGGAATCCATGACCAGCGCGCCGACGCCGACGAGGGCCGAGGCCTCCGATGTGGCGGGCGCGGTCTATGAGGGCGCCGACGCCTTGATGCTGTCGGCCGAAACCGCCGCCGGGGATTTTCCCCTGGAGGCGGTGTCGATCATGGACCGCATCATCTGCCGGGTGGAGCGCGACCCCCGTTGGCCCGAGCTGATGGCGGCGGAGTATCCTATCGAGGACGCCGACGCCGACGCCCTGGTGGCCGCCGCCGGCCGGGCCGCGCAAGGGCCGTCCATCGTCTGCCTGGCGAGCTTCACCACCACCGGCCAGACGGCGCTGCGCCTGGCCCGCGAACGGCCCCTGCAGCCGGCCCTGGCGCTCACACCCCATGTGGAGGTCGCCCGACGCCTGGCTCTGACCTGGGGGGTGGAGGCCCGCGTCGTGCCCCAGCCGACGGATTCTGAGTCCCTGGCCAAGATCGCCACCGAGATCGCCCGGGACCTGGGCCTGGCGGCGGCGGGGCGCCGCATCCTGATCCTGGCCGGTCTGCCCATGGGCTCGCCCGGCGCCGCCAACATCCTGCGCCTGGCCCACGTTCCACGCCGATAGGCCGCCGTCCCGTCCGGTTGGGGCTGCAAGGCTGCGGCCAAGGGACTAGAAGGGGGCATGATCGAGACCTTCGGGACCCCTGAAGCCCTGGCGGACGCTGCGGCCAGCGCCGTGGTCGAGGCCCTTTCGGCGGCCATCGCCGGCGGAGGACGCGGCCGGCTGGTGGTCACCGGCGGACGCTCGCCAGGGCTGGTCTATGACCGGCTGAGCCAGACCGCCCTGGACTGGAGCCGGGTGGACGTCACCCTGTCGGACGAGCGGTTCATCCCCCCCGACCATCCGGCGTCCAACCAGGGACTGGTGGTTTCGCGGCTCCTGAACGCTCAGGCGGCGGCGGCCCGGTTCATCCCCCTCTGGCGCGAGGCGCCTGACGCCGCCGCCTGCGCCGCGGCGGCCGAAGCCGAGGTCGCGGCGCTAGCGCCCTTCCACGCCACCCTCCTGGGCATGGGACCAGATGGCCATGTGGCCTCGCTGATCCCAGGCGCCGTCGGGCTGGAGGCCGCCATGGACCCGGATGGGGGGCGGATGTGCCTGGGGTTCGATCAGGCGATCGGCGATCCGCCCCTTCCGCGGATCACCCTGACCCTGGCGGCGTTGTTACAGTCCAAGTCTATTCTCATTCTGGTCGCTGGCGCGGAGAAACGGCGGGTTGTTGAGCGCGCCCTCGCCGGCGCTGACCTGCCGGTCGCCGCGCTTCTGACCCAGGACCGCGTCCCGGTGCGGGTTCTCTGGACGCCCTGAAGGAGCCGCCATGCCCATTCACCCGGTCGTCGCCGAGGTCACCGACAGGATCATCGCCCGCAGCCGCGAGAGCCGGGCCGCCTATCTGGCCCAGATCGACGCCGCTCAGCGTTCGGGCCCCGGGCGGGCCAAGCTGTCCTGCGCCAACTTCGCCCACGCCTTCGCGGCCCTGCCCGAAGACGGTAAGGCGCGGATGCGCAATCCGACAGCGCCCAACCTGGCCATCGTCACGGCCTATAACGACATGCTCTCGGCCCATCAGCCCTATGAGCGGTTTCCCGACGTGATCCGTGCGGCGGCGGAAACTGTAGGCGCCACAGCCCAGGTGGCCGGCGGCGTGCCGGCCATGTGTGATGGGGTGACGCAGGGCCGTCCGGGCATGGAGCTGTCCCTGTTTTCCCGGGACGTGATCGCCATGTCGACAGGCATTGCGCTGACTCACGACGCCTTTGACGCCGGCCTGATGCTGGGCATCTGCGACAAGATCGTGCCGGGCCTGACCATGGGCGCCCTGGCCTTTGGCCACCTGCCGGTGATCTTCGTCCCCGGAGGCCCGATGACCTCGGGCCTCTCCAACGCCGAGAAGGCCCGGGTGCGCGGTCTTTACGCGGAGGGCAAGGTCAGCCGCGAAGAGCTGCTGGACTCCGAGATGAAGTCCTATCACGGGCCCGGCACCTGCACCTTCTATGGCACGGCCAACACCAACCAGATGATGATGGAGATGACCGGCCTGCACCTGCCGGGCGCGGCCTTTGTCCATCCCCATACGCCCCTGCGCGAGGCTCTGACGGCGGCGGCGGCGAAGCGGGCGGTGGAGATCATCGCCGGGACTGAGGCCTATACGCCCATGGCCCAGGTGGTGGACGAGAAGGCCATGGTCAACGCCATGGTCGGCCTGATGGCCACCGGCGGCTCGACCAACCACACCCTGCACATGGTGGCCATCGCCCGGGCGGCCGGGATTCAGCTGACCTGGGCCGATTTCGACGACCTGTCCCGGGTCGTCCCGCTGATCGTCAAGGTCTATCCCAATGGGTCGGAGGACGTGAACGCCTTCCAGGCGGCCGGCGGCATGGCCTTTGTCATCCGCCAGCTGCTCGACGCGGGCCTCGCCCATGAGGACGTGGTCACCGTAGCCGGCGGCGGCCTGCGGGCATATCAGCGCGAACCCTTCCTGGAGGACGGCGCCCTGGTCTGGCGGGAGGGGCCGACGCAGTCCCTCAACCGCGACATCCTGCGGCCTATCGATGACCCCTTCCAGCCGGAGGGAGGGTTGCGGCTGATGGCCGGGGGGCTCGGCCGGGCGGTGATGAAGACCTCGGCGGTCAAGGCCGAGCATCTGGTGGTCGAGGCGCCGGCCAAGGTGTTCGAAGATCAGGACGATCTGCTGGAGGCCTTCCGCCGCGGGGAGCTGACGGAGGATTTCGTCGCCGTGGTCCGCTTCCAGGGCCCCAAGGCCAACGGCATGCCCGAGTTGCACAGCCTCACGCCCACCCTGGTCCTGTTGCTCGACCGGGGTCTGAAGGTGGCCCTGGTCACCGACGGGCGGATGTCCGGCGCCTCGGGCAAGGCGCCGGCCGCCATCCATGTGAGCCCGGAGGCCGCCGACGGCGGCGCCCTGGCCAAGGTGCAGGATGGCGACATGATCCTGGTGGATGCGCTACAGGGCCGGCTGGAGATCAAGGTCGATCCCGCCGTCCTGGCGGCGCGGCCGGCGGCCCAGGCCCCGGTTCACGCCCGGGGATTTGGCCGCGAGCTGTTCGGCTGGATGCGCCGGGCGGCTGGTCCGGCCGAGGCGGGCGCCTCGGTTCTGTTTGAAGAGGTGGCCTGATGGGCGTGATCTATGCCGGCCTTGTGGGGGATGTGGGCGGCACCAACGCCCGGTTCGCCCTGGTCGATGGCGAAGGCCATCTGCGCAACACCAAGACCTATATCTGCGCCGACTACGGCGCCCTGGACGAAATCATCGAAGTCTATCTGGCCGAGACGGCCGGCAAGCGCAGACCGGCCAAGGCGGTGCTGGCCGTGGCCGGCCCGGTGGTCGATGGCGAGATCGAGTTCACCAATCTCGACTGGCAGGTCTCCGAAACCGACCTGATCGCCGGCTTCGGCTTCGACGCCATCAAGCTGATCAATGATTTCGCCGCCCAGGCCATGGCCGCCCCCGTCCTGGCGGCCGCCGACCTGCGTCAGATCGGCCCGGAACGGCGCGGGGCGCCCACCTGCCCGATCGTCGTCCTGGGCGCCGGCACGGGGTTCGGGGTGGGCGCCGTGGCCCGGTCCCAACATGTGGACATCGCCGTGGCCACCGAGGGCGGCCATGCGGGCTTCGCCCCCCATGACGAGGTTGAGGCCCATGTCTGGCGCCGGCTGCAGGGGCTCTATGGGCGAGTCTCGGTGGAACGGGTCCTGTCGGGCCAGGGGCTCTATGACCTCTACCTCGCGCTGGAAGACCTGGCCGGCCGCACGCCGGAGCTGGCCGACGAGCGGGCGGTGGTCGAGGCCGCCGATGGCGGCGACCCTGTGGCCGGGGCGGTGCTGGACCGGTTCTGCGCCATTCTCGGCGGGGTGGCCGGGGACCTCGCCCTGACCCATGGCGCCCGAGGCGGCGTCTATGTGAGCGGCGGCATCGCCCCGCGCATGGGCGAGCGCCTGATGTCCGGGGGCTTCCGAGACCGTTTCGAGGCCAAGGGCCGCCTGAGCGACTATGTGCGTGAAATCCCCACCTATCTGATCACCCATCCCTATGCCGCCCTGGTGGGCTGCAGCCGGGAACTGGCCCAGCTGGAAGGGGTGCGCCTGTGACCCTCGACGATATCATGGCCCTGGCCCCGGTGGTCCCGGTGCTGATCATTGAAGACGCGGCTGACGCCGTCCCCCTGGCCCACGCCCTGACTAGGGGCGGTCTCTTCGCCCTTGAGGTCACCCTGCGCACGCCTGCCGCCCTGGACGCCATCGCCGCCATCGCCGGCGAGGTGGAAGACGCCGTGGTCGGCGCCGGCACGGTCACCTCGGCCACCGCCCGTCAGGCCGCCGCCCGGGCCGGCGCCCGCTTCGCCGTCAGTCCGGGCCTGATCCCCGGCGAGGGGTTGGAGGGGCCCATCCCCCTGTTGCCCGGGATCGCCACGGTCACCGAGCTGATGGCGGGCATGGAACACGGATTCACCGCCTTCAAGCTGTTCCCGGCCAGCGTGGTCGGCGGCGTCGGCCTGCTGAAGGCCCTGGCCAGCCCCTTCCCCCAGGCGGTCTTCTGCCCCACCGGCGGCATCGATGCGGCGGGGGCGCCGGACTATCTGAAGCAGCCCAATGTGGCCTGTATCGGCGGCTCCTGGGTGGCGCCCAAGGACGCCGTGGCGGCCGGTGACTGGGACCGCATCACCGAGCTGGCCCGCGCCGCGGCGGCCCTGGCCCGGGCCCGGCCAACCCCCGCGATCTTGACCTAAAGCATCCACAGGCGCATAAGCGCGCCCTTCCGGCGCAACCTCGGTCAGCGCCCTCCCCCGCCACGACCCCCATCACCATATGGGACGAGGGCGGCGAGGCCCCCCGTCGACGTGATCGTCCACGGGGGTTGATCGCGTTTGGGCTCATGGTTTTCCTGTTCGCAGGGGCGCCTTGGGGCCGGAAGACAGCGGGCGTGACGTGGTCACCCCATGGGAGTTTGAATGTTCGACGCACTTTCTGAACGGCTTTCCGGGGTATTCGACCGTCTGTCGGGCCACGGCGTGCTGTCTGAAAAGCACATCGACGAGGCCCTGCGCGAGGTCCGCATCGCCCTGCTGGAGGCCGATGTGGCCCTGCCGGTGGTGCGAGACTTCATCGCCAAGGCCAAGGAGCGCGCCTCGGGCGAAGAGGTGCTGCGCTCGGTCCGTCCCACCGACCAGGTGATCAAGATCACCTATGACGGCCTGGTGGAGATGCTGGGCGGCGAAGAGGTCGAGGGGCTGAACCTCTCCCTCAATCCCCCCACGGTCATGATGATGGCCGGCCTGCAGGGCTCGGGTAAGACCACCACCGCCGGCCGCCTGGCCCTGCGCCTGGCCCGGGAACGCAAGAAGGTCTTGCTGGCCTCGCTGGACACCCGTCGTCCGGCGGCCATGGAGCAGCTGGCGACGCTGGCGACCCAGGCGGGCGTCGACAGCCTGCCCATCGTGGCCGGCCAGTCGGCGCCGGATATCGCCCGGCGCGCGCTGTCTGCCGCCAAGCTGCAGGGCTATGACGTCCTGATCCTCGACACCGCCGGCCGCACGACGCTGGACGAGGCGATGATGGCCGAGGCGGCCGAGATCGCAAAGATCGCCAGCCCGTCCGAGACCCTGCTGGTGGCTGATGCGCTGACCGGCCAGGATGCGGTGCGCACCGCCAAGGCCTTCCATGAACGCCTGCCGCTCACCGGCCTGGTGCTGACCCGCTCGGACGGCGACGGCCGCGGCGGCGCGGCGCTGTCCATGCGGGCGGTCACCGGCCTGCCGATCAAGTTCCTGGGCGTCTCGGAAAAGATCGACGGTCTGGACGTCTTTGACGCCCGCCGGGTGGCCGGCCGGATCCTCGGTCAGGGGGACGTGGTCGCCCTGGTGGAGAAGGCGGCCCAGGACTTTGACCAGGCCAAGGCCGAGGTCATGGCCAAGAAGCTGGCCAAGGGCCAGTTCGACCTGGACATGATGGCCGACCAGTTCGCCCAGATGAAGAAGATGGGTGGCATGGAGGGCCTGATGGGCTTCCTGCCCGGCGTCCAAAAGATGAAGAAGCAGATGGCCGAGGCCAATGTTTCGGACAAGACCCTGGACCGTCAGGCGGCGATCATCTCGTCCATGACCAGGATCGAGCGCAAGAAGCCCGATATCCTGCAGGCCTCGCGCAAGCGCCGCATCGCCAAGGGCGCCGGCGTCGAGGTGGCCGAGGTCAACCGGCTCCTGAAACAGCACCGCCAGATGGCCGACGCCTTCAAGATGATGAGCCGCGACGGGGGCAAGGGTTTCGCCAAGATGGCGGGCATGCTGACCGGCGCAGGCGGGGCCGACATGGCCCGCATGAAGGCCATGGGCGGCGGCAAGGCCCCCAGCCCGCAGGAGATCGAGGAGGCCAAGGCGCGCCTCGCCGGTCTCGGCGGTCCGGGTCTCGGCGGCCTCGGCGGCGGCCTTCCTAAACTTCCCGGCCTCGGCGGCGGTCTGCCGCCGGGCGTCAATCCCTTCAAGAAATCCTAGAGCTCACAAGGAACATCCATGCTCAAGATTCGTCTGTCCCGTGGCGGCGCCAAGAAGCGCCCCTATTACTCGATCGTCGTCGCCGACAGCCGCGCGCCGCGCGACGGCCGCTTCATCGAGAAGGTCGGGGCCTACAACCCGCTGCTCAAGAAGGACGACCCCAACCGCGTCGTCCTGAAGATCGAGCGCATCGAAGAGTGGGTCAAGAAGGGCGCCCAGCCCACCGACCGCGTCGCCCGTTTCCTGTCCCAGCAGGGCCTGGTGAAGTGGGAGCACGGCAACAACCCGCAGAAGGCCGAGCCGGGCCGCAAGGCCAAGGAGCGGGCTGAAGAGCGCGCCCAGCGCGAAGCCGATCGCGCCGCCGCCGAAGCTGAGGCCGCCGCTCAGCCGGCGCCCGAGCCCGAGCCGGAAGCCCCCGCCGCCGAACAGCCGGCCGCTGAGGCCCCGGCGGCTGACGAAGCCCCGGCCGCCGAAGAGGCGCCCGCCGCCGCCGAGGAAGCCGCCGTCGAGCCGGCCGCCGAGGCCGCTGACGACGCGACCGCCAAGGAAGGCTAAGGCCTTCCACCCATCTCCTCGTCACGGGCGGACCTGATCTGTCTGTGACGAGGGGTGGGATGCTGCGGCGACGAGATCCTCTGACGCGAAGGCGACATGCCCGACAAGCTGATCCAGGTGGCCCGGGTGGCCGGCGCCTTCGGCGTGCGCGGCGAACTCCGCATCACCACCTTCACCGAAGACCCCATGTCGCTGGGGGCGTTCAAGGCGCTGCTGCGCCAGGACGGCTCGCCCGCCCTGACGCTGACCAGCGCGCGGCCCGTCAAGGGCGGCGTGGTGGCCCGCGCCAAGGAGATCGAAACCCGCGAGCAGGCTGAGGCGGCCCGCGGCCTGCGCCTGTTCATCCCCCGCGAGGCCCTGCCGGCCCCGGAGGAAGACGAATTCTATCTCACCGACCTGATCGGCGCTGCGGTGGAGACCCCGGACGGGGAACGCCTGGGCGAGGTGAAGTCCGTGCAGGACTTCGGGGCCGGCGACCTGCTGGAGGTCCAGCCCGCCAGCGGCCCCTCCTGGTGGCTGCCCTTCACCCGCGACAACGTGCCTGAGGTGAAACTGGCCGAGGGCAAGCTGATCGCCATTCCGCCGGAAGAGACCGAGTAGAGGCTTTTTCCATCCGTCACCCTCGGGCGTGACCCGAGGGCCCATGCACACCGCGGCCAGATCCAGTGTTCATGGATGGCCCGGTCAAGCCGGGCCATGACGGGCTGGGGGTGGATCGGCGCGCCCAGCCCTCAGCCCCCTCAGTCGCCCTTGCGCATCCGCATCAGGCCTTCCTGGGCGACCGAGGCCACCAGAGTTCCGTCCTGGGTGTAGAGGGCGCCGCGCACGAAGCCACGGCCGCCGGACGCCGAGGGGCTGTCCTGGGTGTAGAGGTGCCAGTCATTGAAGTTGGACGGCTTGTGGAACCACATGGCGTGGTCGAGGCTGGCCGACTGCAGGCCAGGCGTCTGCCAGGCCACCCCGTGCGGGCGCATGGCGGTGGAGAGCAGGTTCATGTCCGAGGCGTAGGCCAGGATCACCTGATGCATCCGCGGGTCCTCGCCGATGGCGCCGGTGGCGCGGATCCAGACGTCGGACTTGCCCTCGGTGGGCTTGGTGTTGCCGCCAAAGCCGAAGGCGTCGCGGCCGCGCATTTCGATGGGCCGCGGACGCGACATCATCTTGCGCATTTCCGGCGGCATCTTGTCGGCCACCTTCTTCATGGACTCCGCCTCGGTGGGCAGGTCGTCCGGACCGGGGACCTTGGGCATGGGCGCCTGGTGGTCGAAGCCGTCCTCCACCACCTGGAAGGAGGCGGCCAGATTGAAGATCTGCTTGCCGTTCTGGATGGCCACCACCCGGCGGGTGGTGAAGGTGCCGCCATCGCGGGAGCGGTCGACCTCGAACAGGATCGGGATGCGCGGGTCGCCGGGCCGGATGAAGTAGCAGTGCAGCGAGTGGCACATGCGCTCTTCGACGGTCTCATAGGCGGCCAGCAGGGACTGGGCGATGACCTGGCCGCCGAAGATGCGCGGCGGTCCCCCCTGCGGGCTCACGCCGCGGAACAGGTTCTGCTCGATGCGCTCCAGCGCCAGGGTGTCAGGCAGGATTTCGGGGCTGTCCATAATGACTTATCGTATGTTGCAGGTGCGAAAGCGCCAGGGCTTAACTGCTGAGGCCCGCCGCGGCAAGGCGCCGCCGGGCCCTTGGCAACCGCCCGCCCCCTGGTGCAGATGGGCCCATGTCCTTTGACGCCACCGTCCTGACCATGTTTCCCGAGGCCTTCCCCGGCCCCCTGGGCGTTTCGCTGATCGGAACCGCCTGGCGCGAACAGGGGCTGTGGACGTTGGAAACAGTGGACATTCGCGCCTTTTCCAAGGATAAGCGCGGCTTCCTCGACGACACCCCTGCGGGGGGCGGTCCTGGACAGGTGATGCGGGCGGACGTCATCGCTTCGGCGCTGGACAGCGTGGAGCGGCGAGGGCGGCCGCTTTTGTACATGAGCGCTCGGGGTCGGCCCCTGACCCAGGCGCGCGTCAAAGAATGGGCCGCGGGTCCGGGCGTCATCGTCCTGGCTGGCCGGTTCGAGGGGGTGGACCAGCGGGTGCTCGACGCCCGGGGGTTCGAGGAGGTCGCGGTGGGTGACGTCGTCCTCGCCGGTGGCGAGGTGGCGGCCATGCTGACCATCGAGGCGTGCGTACGTCTTGTGCCCGGTGTGTTGGGCCAGGCGCTGAGTTTGAGTGAAGAGAGCTTTGAGGACGGGCTCCTCGAGCATCCGCAGTACACGAGACCGCGGACGTTCGAAGGGCGCGACATCCCGCCGGTGCTGCTTTCTGGGCACCATGCCGAGGTCGCCAAATGGCGGGCGCAGCAGCGGGAAGAGACCACGCGGGAGCGGCGGCCGGACTTGTGGGCGCAGCATCTCGCCAATCAACAGGCAAAGGGCGCGTAAAGCCCAGTGACAAAGGAACTGAACCGATGAACGTGATCCAGCAGCTGCGCCAGGAAGAGGCCGACCGCCTCAAGACCGCCCGCAACTTCCCCGACTTCCGCCCGGGCGACACCGTCCGCGTCAACGTCAAGATCAAGGAAGGCGAGCGCGAGCGCGTCCAGGCCTATGAAGGCGTCTGCATCGCCCGCTCCGGCGAGGGCGTCGACGAGAATTTCACGGTCCGCAAGATTTCCTTCGGTGAGGGTGTGGAGCGGGTCTTCCCGATCCTCTCGCCGATGATCGAATCCGTCGAGGTCAAGCGCCGCGGCGTCGTGCGTCGCGCCAAGCTCTATTACCTGCGTGATCGTCGCGGCAAGTCGGCGCGGATCGCCGAACGCCAGATGACCCCGGCCGAACGGGAAGCCGAAAAGGCCGAGCGCGCGGCCCGCGCCGAAGCCTCGGCCGCGGCCCACGCCCCCAAGAAGAAGGACGCCGAAGGCTAGGCCTCGGCCCCAAGAAGAAGGACGCCGAAGGCTAGGCCTCGGCCCCTTTGACGAACGCCGGAAGGGCGGCCGCAGGCTCTGCGGCCGCCCTTTCTGCGTCGGGGCCCCCAGACTCGCGCAGCTCCCGCGACAGGCCGTCGGCCAGATGGTCGAACAACAGCCGCATCCTCCGTGTGGTGCGCAGGCCCTCTGGCATGCAGACCCACATCTCCAGCTCCAGGGAGACCCGCTCGGGCAGGATGCGGACCAGACCGTCGCGGCGGCCCAGGGGCCGGGGGCACATGCCGATGCCCAGTCCCGCCCGCAGCGCCGCCAACTGGGCGATGTCGCTGTCGCTACGAAAGCTGAACACGTCCCGGGTGATCGGCCGTCCGATGTCCACGTCCCGGATCCGGCTTGGGGTCTTGCGGTCAAACCCGATCATGGCGTGGTCCTCGAGGGCCTCCACGCTCGCCGGCGTCCCGCAGCGGGCCAGATAGGCCGGGGCCGCATAGAGCCCCATCTGAACCACCCCGACCCGGCGACCCACCAGGGTGTTCTGGGTGGGCCGCGTCATGCGCAGGGCGATGTCGGCGTCTCGACGGCTGAGATCGGCCTGCTCGTTGGAGAGGGTCAACTCGACCTCGATCGCCGGGTGGGCGGCGTGGAAGGTCGCCAGGATCGGCGGCAGAATCTCGCAGCCGACCATTTCGCTGGCGGTGATCCGCACGGTTCCGCCGGTCTGGGCCGCAGCGCCGGCCACGTCGCGCATCGCCGCCGCCGCGGCCGCGGCCATGTCCTCCAGCCGCGGACGAAGCTCCAGGGCCAGCTCCGTCGGTTGCAGCCCCCGGGGGGAGCGCAGGAAGAGCGGCGCGCCCAGGCGCTGTTCCAGGCTTTCGATATGGCGTCCGATGGTGGGTTGGGCGACCCCGCGGACGCGGGCCGCGGCCGACAGGCTTCCAGTCTCAAGGACGGCGTGAAGGCTCTGAAACAGATCCCAGTCGGCGGCGGTGATCGTCGGCATGACTAGATGATGGGGGCTGCGGCTTCGCCGTACAATGTTCTGTGAACCTTGGCGACTCAGCCGGCCGGAACGCCGCCAGACGCCGCTTCCTCCGCCGTCTCCCCCGCCGCGGCCTCCTCGGCGGCTTCGGCCAGGGCGGCCTGTTCGGCCTCGCGCTCCGGCCTGCGGCGGCGGCGGCGCTCCATGAGGCGGCCGGCCGGGAAGGCGTGCATCATCTTCAGACCGGCCACCGGCGACAGGTTGGCCACGACGCGGCGGGCCTCGCTCATCATCTGCTGGACCATCTCCTTGTGCTCGATCTCGCCCTCCTCGCGCACCAGGGTCAGGCGGTGGAGGGCGTAGAGCCCCAGCAGGGCCGAGAGCAGGAAGTAGAAGTCCCAGTTGTTGAAGGCCAGGTGGAGCACGTCGAGATCTTCGCCGGGCCGCGACCAGCGGATCAGCAGCTCCAGCTCCCGGGCGGCGAAGAAGTCGGCGAACAGGCCCCCCAGGATCGGGGCGGCGGCGGCGGCCATGGAGGTGATCAGGGTGTTGGCGGCGATATAGGCGGTCGCCCCGCCCCGGGGCGCCAGCTTCAGGGCGATATTGACCGTGGCCAAGCCCACTCCGGCCGCGGCGCCGCCAAACACCACATGCAGGGCGATCAGATAGGCGCCGGCCAGCTGGCGGTCATCGATCTGCGAGGTGAGCGCCGTAGCGGCGATGCAGAGGATGTAGGCGGGCGCGGCGGCGGCCAGCACCGACTTGTTGGAGAACCGGTCGCTGAGCTGCCCCCAGAACCGCAGGACCCCGATATTGGCCATCTGGCTGACCACGCTCAAGGTCATGACGAAGGTCAGCGGATAGTTCAGCTGGGTGACGAAATAGACGGTGAAGAAGGGGCTCGCCAGGTTCACGGCGAACTGCCAGCTGGACAGGAACAGGATCAGACGGCGGAAATTCCCGTCCCGCAGGGGCGCGCGCAGCAGGCGGTAGAGATTCACCCCTGCGGCCGGCGGCGGCATGGGCGGCTCCGGGGTGCGCGCCAGCGCTGCGACACTGATCATGCCCAGGATGAAGGCGACGCCGAAGAAGGCCGCGAAAACCAGCCCCTGGTTCTCCAGGGCGACCTGATCCAGCGCCACGCCGGCCAGGATGGTCACGCTCAGGGTCACGCCGGTGGCGATCACTGTGCGCCGGGCGGTGAACGAACCTAGCCGTTCCTCCGGGATCAGGTCCCGGACCCAGGAATTCCAGGCGCAGCTGGTCACCGCACCGAGGGAGCCGATGACCACCTGGGCCGCCACCAGGGCCGTCAGGCTCCAGGCGTTGTGCGGCAGGAGCGCGATGGCGACCATGACCGGCAGGGTCAGGCGGGCGCAGAAGGCCGCCGTGGCGGCGATCAGCCGGCGCCGCCGCAGCTTTTCCACCAGGGGCACGGCCGGCGCCTGGATCAGCTGGGTCAGGAAGGGCAGGGCGGCCAGCAGGCCGATGACCGCGTTCGAGGCCTCCAGATAGAGGGCGAAGGCGGCCAGCACGATGCCCGTGGTCACCGCGGTCACCGCCGTGGCGGCGGCCGAATCCACCATGATCAGGGCGGTCGCCCGGTCGAGGTCGCGCTCGTCCTGCGGGTCGCTCTCGAGGCTCATGGGACCCGTCCTAACGGGTTTGGCCCCCGGCCGAAACCGGGGTGGCGGAATTCGCCGGCGCCGGCGGACGCCGTACGACCTTTACGGAACGCCCTTCGCCCACCTACATAGCCGCCCATGGCCGCCAAGACGCTCTATGACAAGATCTGGGATGCTCACCTCGTCGCCGAAGGGGACGGGGAGACGATCCTCTATATCGACCTGCACCTGATCCATGAGGTGACCACGCCCCAGGCCTTCGCCGGCCTGCGCGCCGCCGGTCGCCCGGTGCGCCGCCCCGACCGCACCCTGGCGGTGGCCGACCACAATGTGCCCACCGAGGGCCAGGCCCTGGGCGCTGGCGCGGTGGCCGACGAGGAGGCCCGCCTGCAGCTCCTGACCCTGGAGCGCAACGTGGCCGAGAACGGCATCGAATACTTCCCCATGGGCGACCTGCGGAACGGCATCGTCCATGTGGTCGGGCCAGAGCAGGGGCGCACCCAGCCGGGCATGACCATCGTCTGCGGCGACAGCCACACCTCGACCCACGGCGCCTTCGGGGCGCTGGCCCAGGGCATCGGCACGTCCGAGGTCGAGCACGTGCTGGCCACCCAGACCCTGCGCCAGGCCAAGTCGAAGAACATGCGCGTGACCATCGACGGGACGCCGGCGCCTGGCGTCGGCGCCAAGGACTATGCGCTCGCCGTCATCGGCGCCATCGGCACGGCCGGGGGCACCGGCCATGTGATCGAATATGCTGGCGAGGCGATCCGCGCTCTTTCGATGGAGGGGCGGATGACGCTCTGCAACCTGACCATCGAGGCCGGCGCCCGGGCGGGTCTGGTGGCGCCCGACGAGACCACCTTCGACTATATCCGCGGCCGCCCCGCGGCGCCCAAGGGCGCGGCCTGGGACATGGCGGTGGCCCACTGGAAGAGCTTCTTCACCGACGAAGACGCCGTCTTCGACCGGGAGATCGTCCTGGACGCCGCCCAGATCGCCCCCCTGGTGACCTGGGGCACGAGCCCAGAGGACGTCATGCCCATCGACGGGCGGGTGCCCGATCCTGCCAGCTTCGCCACGGCGGACAAGCGCGCCTCGGCCGAGCGGGCGCTCGACTATATGGGCCTCACCGCCGGCCAGCCGATCACCGAGGCGAAGATCGACCGGGTCTTCATCGGCTCGTGCACCAACAGCCGCATCGAAGACCTTCGCTCGGCCGCCGCCGTGGTGCAGAAGGCCTTTCTGGAGGGCCGGCTGGTGGCGCCGCACGTCAACGCCATGGTTGTGCCGGGCTCAGGCCTCGTGAAGGCTCAGGCCGAGGACGAGGGGCTGGACGCCATCTTCAAGGCTGCGGGCTTCGACTGGCGCGAGCCGGGCTGCTCCATGTGCCTGGGCATGAACCCTGACCGCCTGGCGCCGGGCGAACGCTGCGCCTCGACCTCCAACCGCAATTTCGAGGGCCGTCAGGGCCGCGGCGGGCGCACCCACCTGCTCAGCCCGGCGATGGCGGCGGCTGCGGCCATCGCCGGTCATCTGACCGACGTGCGCGACTTCATCTGATGATCTCAGGCCTCGACCATGTGGCCCTGGTGGTCCGCGACCTGGATCAGGCGGTGGACGCCTATGGCCGGCTGCTGGGGCGGGCCTGCAACTGGATCGGCGCCGAGGGCGGGGTCCGCCAGGCCTGGTTCCAGCTGCCCAACATGGCGTTGGATCTGATTTCTCCGGACGGCGAAGGCGGCTTCGGCGCGGCGATTGCGGCCCATCTCGACGCCCATGGGGAGGGCGTCTGGGCGCTGGCCTTCACTACCCCCGACATCACCGGGGCCGCCGCCCTGCTGCGGCGCCGGGGGATCGGGGCCAGCGATCCCGGATCGATCCGCACGGTCCATGCCGATGGGCGCAAGCGCTACTGGACCACCTCGAGCCTGGATCCTGAGACCACGGCCGGTCTGAGCCTCTTGCTTGCGGCCCCGCCCCGCGATGGCCAGCCCTGGCCCCAGTCAGAGGCCACCCATGGGGAGGCCGCCGCGGTCAGCGCCCTCGATCACGTGGTGATCCACACCCCCAATCCCGACCGGGCCCTGGCGCTCTATGGCGCCAAGCTCGGCCTCGACCTTCGCCTTGACCGGTCCAATGCCGACTGGGGCGCACGGCAGCTCTTCTTCCGCTGTGGCGAGACCCTGGTGGAGATCGGCGCCAGCCTGAAGACCCCCGTCTCCGACGCGCCGGACCGGTTCGGCGGCCTGGCCTGGCGGGTGGATGATCCCGCCGCCGTCCATGCCCGTCTCGCCGCCGACGGCTGGGACGTGTCGGACCTGCGCCAGGGGCGCAAGCCCGGCACCCGGGTCTTCACCGTGCGGGCGGGCGCGCCGGGCCTGCCGGCCCTGATGATTCAGCAGAGCGCGCCGCCAGCGCCTTCGGAGACCGCCTGATGAAGCCCTTCACCCACATCGACGCCAAGGCCGCCCCCCTGGCCTTGTCCAACATCGACACCGACCAGATCATCCCCAAGCAGTTCCTCAAGACGGTGGACCGGATCGGCCTCTCCAAGGGGCTATTCTACGACTTCCGCTTTGACGAGGCGGGCCAGGAGAAGCCCGACTTCGTGCTGAACCAGCCGGCCTACAAGGACGCTGGCGTGCTGATCGCCGGGGACAATTTCGGCTGCGGCTCGAGCCG